>Stewie_p2__coassemble_946_pt1 | contig 146785 bp, 141 predicted proteins | sample Stewie_p2__metabat2_high_PE_008 | metagenome-assembled genome bin Stewie_p2 | reverse complement strand
AAAAAAGATACTGAAAGCAGATTAGGAAAGGAAAATCATTCATGCGTTTGTCGTGCTGTAGCTCTGGACAGTATTGACACAAAACTTCAGCTGATTTCTTTTTTATCAAAAGATTTTTATACCCCCCAATATTTATCATAGAATCCCAAAAAGGAACCTCCCGCAGACCGATTATGGTTATGCGGGAGATTCCTTTTTGAATGTGTGCAAATATCAGATACTTTTCCAAAACAGAAAGATCTGTTTTATCTTGTGACGATCTCAACCGGAACGTTAAAGATTTTTGCAACTTTAAGGATTGTGTCAATATGTCTTCCGGTTGCAGCTGCCATGTGGTGCGTAGGACCGGCCTCACTCCAACGGTTTACAAACTCTCTTGCTCCGCAGGTAAAACGGGTTCTCATGTTGGTATCGCCAAAGGAAAGAATCGGACCTTCCTCATTTACACCTTCTGCCACAACAAACTTGAAGTTTCCATCCTTATCCTGTGTAATGGCAAGATAAGTAACAGGACCTGTATATGGATAGAACTGTGTCAGATATCCACCGCCAGTTTTGCCGTGGAATACCTTCACAATCTTCATAGTCGGTTTTCTGTCGGAGATGTCAGAATCCCCGCTGCCAGAATGACCGATGATACAGATATCATCATTAAAGTCAATAGAATACATCTCGGAAAGCTGTCCGGTTCCGGAAATTGTTTTCAGGATACTCATTGCCATGGCAACCTTCATATCTCCCTCAACCGCACATGCAGTTCCCTGCTTGATCAGCATGGAAAATGCCGGGATCAGCATACTGTCAAGAACACCGGCCTTGCCCTGAGCAAAACCATCGTAATGGGAAGCAATCATGCCAAGATGCTCGTCTTTTACCCACTGCTCAAAAGCAACCACATATTTTGCCATATCCCAGACTTTTTCGATTGTGCCGCCGCCTTCGATTTCAAAAGTATCCAGAATGTCCTGAGCCTTTGCGCGGATCGCATCTTCATCTGTGACATCATCCGCGATAGCCCACATCTTTTCCCAGTCAAACTGTTTGGTATAAAGGAACATTCTGTTATAGAGGTTTGTTTCATCAATATACAGATCCATCATTCCCGGATACGGTCTGCCGATCTGTGCAATGTTAGTTTCACGAAATCTTCTTCTCACCTGGGCAGCTCTGCACCAGTCTTCAATCTCCTCCTGAACAGCCGGATCTCCGCCTTCTGCAACACCTGTGATCACAGCATGTCTCTTTCCCGCTCTTTCAAGGTCTGCAACTGCTTCGCCTACTGCTCCGCAGGCATATCCTTCTCCCAGCCAGGAAGCAATATCTGTATGCTCATAATCCAGGGCTTTCAGCTTCTGGATATTTACCAAAACTACCGGAACATCAAGATCGCGGATTGCCGGAAGCATATTGTAGGAAGTGGCATAAGTCAGCATCTGAACAAATACAAGGTCAACATCAGCCGCCCGGAATTTATCTCCTGCCTCCATTGCCTGTTCCTTGGTTGTCACCATTCCTCCGTCAATAACCTCTACCGTATCCGGAATTGTTTTAATGAACGCAGCGTACTGTGACTCAAACTCCGGAACCAGTAACGGGAACTGTGGAAGGTAAGCTCCCAGTGCAATAGAAAACACGCCGACTTTTGCTTTCGTATTAACTAACATAATGAACTCTCCTCTTCATATAAAATAATATAAAGCTATTTACGCACTATAAATTTTGATATCAAAGGACTCGTGAATTACTGTTCTTGCTTCTTCAATAGATTTAAATTCCTCTGCCTTTAACATCTGGGCAGTGATATTACCGATTGCAGTTGCCTCTCCCGGACCTGCGTGAACTTCTTTGCCTGTAGCCTTTGCTGTCAGTTCATTCAGATATCCTGCATTGGAACCGCCGCCTACAACATGGATACGGCTGTAAGTTCTTCCTGTGATCTCCTCCAGCTCTTTTGCTGTCTTTGCATAGCACTCTGCAAGGCTGGCATAGATAACAGTAGCGACCTCACCAAGAGTTTCCGGAACTTTCTGTCCGGTTCTGCGGCAGTAATCTTTCACTTCTTCTGTCATATTTGCCGGTGCCAGGAAGCACTCGTCATTTGCATCTACTCTGGACGGGAAATCCTTTGCTTCTTCTGCCATAGCGCAGATCTCAGCAAAACCGTATTTGTCGTTGATCTCATGACGTACAGACTGGATCATCCACAGACCCATGATATTTTTCAGATAACGGAAACGACCTGCGTAGCCGCCTTCATTTGTCAGGTTCAGCGCACAGCTCTCTTTTGAGCAGTCTGCAACCTCTCTCTCAAGTCCCATCAGTGACCATGTTCCTGAACTGATATAAATAAAGTCGTCATCATTTGCAGGTACGGCAAGTACAGCGGAACCAGTGTCATGAGTTGCAGGAGCAACTACCTCAAGATCAAAGCCTACTTCATTTTTCACAGCTTCTGAAAAATGTCCGATGCTTGTGCCAGGCATGATCAGCTTCTGGAAAATTTTTCTCGGGTATCCCAGTTTGTCGATCAGCTCATAGTCCCAATCCTTTGTAACAGGGCTTACCAGCTGGCCGGTTGTTGCCTCTGTATACTCGCAGGACTTTACACCTGTAAGAAGATAATGGAAGTAATCCGGTACATGAAGAAGGGTTTCTGCCTGCTCCAGATACTCCGGATGTTTTGTTTTTACTGACATAAGCTGATAGATGGTATTGTAAATTGCTTTCTGAATACCGGTTCTCTCATACAGTTCTTCCTGGGAGATCACTTTGTAAACTTCCTGATCCATTCCCTCAGTACGGCTGTCACGATATCCGACTGTGTTTCCGAGAACATTGCCGTCTTTGTCCAGGAGAACAAAGTCAACGCCCCAGGTATCAACACCCATGCTCACCGGAATCTTACCGATTTCTTTACATTTTTTCAGGCCGTTGATCACCTCTTTGAACAGGCGGTCAAATTCCCAGCAAAGCTCGTCACCTTTTTTTACCATACCATTTTCAAAACGGTATACTTCCTCCAGGATCATTTTTCCATTTTCCATATGTCCCAGAATGTGTCGTCCGCTGGATGCACCAATGTCTACTGCAAGATAATATGTTGCCATGATTAAAACCTCCTAAATATGTAAGATATACACAGAAGATTCCTTTTAGTGTCTGCTGTGTTTTATAAGTTCTTCCATATTTAATAATATCATATTACATGAAAATACTTCAAGTCGGAAGAACCTTGTTTGTCTAAAAAGTGTCCTTATTTGTCACTGTACACTCTGTTTCCAGTAATCTGTAAACCATTACTTTATCTGTCATCTTCCATGACAGATATGAATTAATTTAAAATATCCCCAGAGAATCCTCTGGGGATATAATGAATATTGTGTAAAACTTAGAGACTAGAGATTAGTCATAAAGGTTAGGAGCGATTTCCTCGTCTTCCATGTTTGTTGCGTCATACCAGTAACCAGCTGTCGGAACATCAGAAACTTCATCTCCGTTTGCTGCTGCTGTCAGAGCGTAGATTGCATAGTATCCCATCATAAGAGGAGACTGTGTAACAGCACCAAGGAATGTGCCATCCTGTACAGCTGCTTTGATGATAGAACCAGCATCGAAACCAACACCGATAACATCGCCTGCTGCTGCGTCAGAACCAAGAACGTTCAGGTTAGCGTTAGCTGCAAGAACACCCTCAGCTGCAACCTGGTTGGAACCGAAGATAGCGATGCAGTTTTCTTTGGAAAGGATAGCCTGAGCCTCTGTGGAGCAAAGCTCTACAGTTGTCTGAGCCGGAACTGCAACCTGGATAACAACGTCTGCATCTGCTTCTTTAGCATCTGCGCCTTCTGCTGCGTCTACATAGAATTTGTTACCAGCAACTGCAACAGTTTTTCCGTCAGCCTGGATAAGCTCGATCATCTTGTTGATGAATCCAGCACCACGCATCTGGATGTTCTGAGCTGTAGCATCCTGGTTAACTTCACCGATGATAACCTGACCTTCAGCGTTTGCAATAACGTCTTTGATTGCTTTGTACATATTCTCAGCTGCTACTGCACCAGCCTGAGCATTGTCTGTAACAACTTCTGCTACTACAGATCCTTCCGGAGCATCTGCAACACCTGTATCAAATGTTACAACCGGAATTCCGTCTGCTGCACATTTTTTAAGAGCATCTGTTACAGAAGATGTGTCGCAAGCTGCAAGACCAAGACCAACTGGTTTGGATGCGATAGCTGTATTGATCATGTTTACCTGGTCAGCGATATCAGACTCACTGTTCGGTCCCTGTGCTGTGAAAGTAACGCCCAGCTCATCAGCTGCTTTCTGCATACCTTCAACTGCTGCCTGCCAGTATGTGGACTGGAAGGATTTAACCATCATCGGGAATTCATAAGCTTCGTTAGCTTTCAGTCCCTCAAACTGAGCTGCCGGATCAGCAGCTTCTTCTGTTTTTTCTTCCTCTGCTGCCGCCTCTTCTGTTTCAGCAGCTTCCTCTGTTGCTTCTTCCTCTGCTGCGAATACCGGAGCAACTGTCATACCGGATACCATTGCTGCACAAAGGCCTAATGCGATGAGTTTTTTAATTTTCATTGTTCTACATCCTCCTTAAAAATTATATAGTTTTTATGCTGAACCGTCAGACATAACCGCCTGACGGTTTACATACGTGATTGAAAACTGTATCTTATAATGCTGCAGCTTTCTTTTCTTTGATGATATCAATCAGTACCGCAACGATCAGTACAAGACCTGTGATGATCTGCTGCCAGTTTGCCTGAAGTCCCACATATGGAAGACCTGTTTTCAGAAGCATGATAACAAAGATACCAACAAATGTTCCAAGTACGGATCCGTAACCACCTGTAGCGGCCACACCACCGACAAATACGCCACCGATGGCATCCATCTCAAGTCCGGCACCAGTACCTGGCTGTACAGTAGGAGTTACTGCTGCGTATGCGATTGCTGCAAGACCTGTAAACAGACCGCATACAACATATACCATAACATGGTAGAATTTAACATTGATTCCGGAAAGAGCTGCTGCTTCTTTATTGGAACCGATAGCGATGGTATAACGTCCGAATTTTGTATGTTTCAGAACATATTCCATCAGAAGAACCAGAATGATCATCCACAGAAAACCGATTGGATAACGATCTGCGCTTCTTCCTGTACCAATTGTAAGTTTGAAGATGGAATGGAACCATCCGCCTTCCTGTGTAAGACCCGGCCATGGTGTAGCAGTACAAAGAGATCCTGCACCACGGGTAATCATACAGGTACAAAGAGTTGCAAGGAATGGTGGCAGGTTCATTACACCGATAAGAACACCGTTCAGTGCTCCAATCAGAACTCCAAGAAGCACGCAAACCAGCATAGCAACAACAACAGGTACGCCATGGCTTCTTATCAGAGTTCCGCCGATCAGTGCGTAACATACCATACCAGTACCGATGGAAAGGTCTACACCTCCGGTAATAAGCGGGAAGGTAACACCGATTGCCATCAGAAGATCATAGTATGAAAAATCCAGCAAACTCAGCATTGTGTTGTACTGTCTGAACTCTTTACTCATAATGGAGAATACAGCTGTCAGAGCAATAACAACAATTAAAACGATAAATCTCTGATCACTTAATATACTTTTTTTCTTCTTAGTCATGACTGTCCTCCTTAATCAATACTACGTGTAGCCTTATCCATGATGTTTTCCTGGGTAGCTTCAGAAATATCAATATCTCCTGTCACTTTACCCTCACACATGATAATGATACGGTCACTCATTCGGAGAACTTCTGTCATTTCAGAAGAAATCATGATAATTGATTTACCTTCTGCTGCCAGTCTGTTCATCAGTTTATAAATTTCATTCTTGGCACCAACGTCGATACCTCTTGTCGGCTCGTCGAAGATCAGGATTTCACTGTCTCTTGTAAGCCATTTTGCAATAACCACTTTCTGCTGGTTACCACCGGAAAGGTTTACAACAAGCTGATCTGCAGTAGGAGTCTTGGTTGCAAGCTCTTTGATGTATTTCTCAGTTACTTCTTTTTCTTTCGCTGAGTCGATCAGGAAGCCTTTTGTAAACTGCTCCATTGTTGCCAGAGTTGTATTCTCGATACAGGACTTCTGAACAACGCATCCATATCTTCTTCTGTCCTCTGACAGATAACCGATACCATATTTAACAGCATCCTGCGGACTGTTGATCTGTACTTCACGCAGCTGACCGCTCTTGTCCATAATGGAAATTTTACCGCTCTGTTTCGGATCTGCACCAAACAGCGCTCTTGCTGTCTCAGTACGACCTGCACCCATCAGTCCGGAGAAACCAAGGATTTCACCTTTATGAAGCTCGAAGCTTACGTCCTGAACCATCTTACCTGCGTTCAGATGTTCTACTTTAAGAACAACCGGTGCATCCGGTGCAACCATGCTGTGCTGCTTCGGATCTTCGTAGATAACACGTCCAACCATCATGTTGATAATGTCTTCTTTTGTACTGTCCTTGGTGATAAGTGTTCCAACATAACCACCGTCACGCATAACAGTAACACGGTCTGTAATAACCTTGATCTCATCCATACGGTGAGAAATATAGACAATACCCAGACCTTTTTCACGAAGGTCACGAATGATAACGAACAGATCGGCAATCTCTTTTTCAGTCAGAGCTGCTGAAGGCTCATCAAAGATGATAACTTCTGCCTTGTGGGAAATTGCTTTTGCGATCTCACACATCTGCTGTTTACCAACTGTCAGATTATGCATTTTTTCTTTTGGATCGATATCAATGTTCAGATCCTGGAACAGTTTCCTGGAATCCTCGATCATTTTTTTGTCATCAATGCGGAAACCTTTTTTCGGCTCACGACCGATAAAAATGTTCTGAGCAACTGTCAGGTCACCTACCATGTTCAGCTCCTGATGCACGATAACCACACCGGCGTCCTGAGCTTCTCTTGTGTTATGAAATTCTGTTTCCTTGCCTTTATAGACAATGGATCCTGAATCTTTCTGATAAATACCGGTAAGAACTTTCATAAGTGTGGACTTTCCGGCACCGTTTTCTCCCATAAGCGCATGTACTTCGCCGCGTTTCACTTCAAAATTAACGTGATCCAGAGCATGAACTCCAGGAAAGGACTTATCAATGTCCTTCATAGTTAAAATAACTTCACCCATTGTTACATCCTCCCTTCCGATCAGTTCTTTCTGCGTCTTGCAGAAACGTCAGCGTAAACTGCAACGATTACAATGATACCAGTGATGATCATCTGCTGTCCTTTACCAAGACCAAATGCCATGATTCCCTGCTGAAGAAGAGAAATGATGAACACACCGATTACAGTACCGCCGATGGAAGCAAGTCCACCAACCATGGATGTACCACCCATTACGCAACCAGCAATAGCCTCGTTGTTGTACTGATCACCATATCCTGGCTGAACAGTTGTATATGTAGCTACAAAGAACAGTGCGGCAATACCTACCAGAGTTCCACAGATCATATAAGAAAGCATACGCCATTTTCTGGTGTTTACACCGGAAAGACGAACCGCCTCACTGTTGGAACCAAGACAGAGAATATAACGTCCCGGTTTTGTACGATAAAGGATAATTCCGCAGATCAATGCTACTGCAAGGAAGATCACAATACCTACAGGAAAATCTTTATAAGAAACAATGTTTCTGAACCATCCGTTTTCCGGATCGCTGCCCATAGGCCAGCTTACAGACTGTGTTTTTGTAAATACAGACGCAAGACCTTTTGCAATGTTCATAGATGCCATAGATACGATAAACGGCGGTACAGACATGTAAGATACAAGCCATCCGTTAAAAGTACCAAAGCAAAGACCGATCAGCACACATAATACCATAGCAGCTGCACATGGAACACCATAGCTTGTCATGCAGTAGCCAGAAACCAGCGCACAGCAGAACATAACCGGTCCGATGGAGAAATCAATTCCTCCTGTAGCGATTACAAAGGTAACGCCCAGTGACAAAAAGCCCAGGAAATAAACATAGTTCAATGTAGACTTGATACTGTCTCCTACCGGAAACTTATCTCCAAGAACCACTTTGAATACTACGAACATGAGAATCAGGATCCCAACAAGCAGAATCCTGTTCAGGCCGAGCTTTTTTACGATTGGATTTTGTTTCAACTTTTCCAATTTCTTCACCCTCCTACTGTTTTTTCACACTCTCTGTGTTTTCTTAATCTATAATAACGTGAAAACCTGATAATTGTAATAGAATATCTTACAAAAAAAGGTAAAATATTTACGGTATAGTAAATATTTTACCTTTTTTCCTGACTGATATCCCCAAATTTCACTGTGGATTGCCGTCTGTTTTTGTTGTTTTTAGTGTGTTAAACGGAAAAAGAAGTTTTTCGATTTCGCTGGTGTACATATTTTCCGGTGTCACCAACTCACAGCCGGAGTTGATCTCCGCCTCATAGGTTTCTCCTTTAAGCAGACGAACTGTTTCCTGGACTCCCAGATATCCCATTTTAAAAGCTTTCTGTACAACAATCCCCTGAAAAATACCATGTTCCATCAACTGAACGGCTTCCTGAGAACTGTCCACGCCTACCACCTGAATCTTCTTTTCTGCTCCGGCGGCTTTCACCGCTCTGGCCGCCCCCACTGAAGAATACTCGTTCATTCCGGCGATCATTTTCAGTCCCGGATACTTTTTCATGAGTTCCATGGTAAGTTCATAGGATTTATCATATCTGGAATCACAGTACACCACATCTACAATGTTTTTTTCAAGGTTTCCAAGGCCCTCCCGAAAGCCTTTTTCCCTTTCCACAGCAGTGGAAACACCCTTTACATGAGCAACGATTGCGATCTGATCCTCCGGTTCCAGCAGTGAAGCCGCAAATTCCCCAAGTTTTTTTCCTGCCTCCACATTGTCTGTGGCAACTGTAATCTCCTGAATGCTTTCCTCTGTATAAGAATCAATAAAAGCAATCCGTATCCCCTGATCTCTTGCTTCCCGAAGAAGACTGTCGGATTCTGTAAAGCTGGACGGAGAAATAAGAATCGCATCTGGATTTTTAAGAATTGCCTGTTTCAGTATCCGGTTCTGTCCCTCCACATCATTCTCTTCCTCCGGAGCCATGATTTCAATATCCACATTTGCCTCCTGCGCCGACATCTGAACGCCCTGGATCAGAGACGTCCAGAAATCATTTCTGCTGTCCACCACTTTTGGAATGTAAATCAAGGAAAGACGATTCTGTCTTTCTGCTCCGTTTTTATGATAATTTACCGCTACCGCAGAAAATACCAGGCTGAGAAGCAATGCCACAGCAATCCATTTTCCATACTTTTTCATCACAGCCCCTCCTGTTGTCCCGGTATTGTAATTGTGGCAGTAGTTCCTTCACCTGGTTTGCTTTCATAAACAATTCCATACTCGTTCCCATAATAAAGCTGAAGTCTTTTCTGGACATTATATATCCCAACACCGTTGGAGTGATAATCCACCTTATGTCTTTCGTAAATGTGATCCAGAGTTTCCTGATCCATGCCCACGCCGTCATCAATTACCTGAAGTACCGCATTTCCGTTTTTCATAAATCCTTTTACCAGAAGAAGTCCCCTGCTCTCTTTATATTTCAGGCCATGATAAATGGCATTTTCAATGACAGGCTGTAAAACCAGTTTTATGAGACGTATATTTAATATAGAAGGTTCTACTTCAATCCAGAACTCCAGTTTGTCCTTATAACGCATTTTCTGGATAGTCAGATAGCCTCGGGCATACTCAATTTCCTGGCCTATGGATACCAGTTCATCCTCATTACTGATACTCTGTCTTAAAAGACGGGCAAGAGAAGCTGTCATCAGTACAACCTCTTCGTTTTTTTTACCTTCTGCCATCCAGATAATGGAATCCAGCGTATTATACAGAAAATGAGGATTGATCTGGGACTGAAGAGCCTTCAGCTCGCTCTTTCTCTTTGCTTCCTGTTCCCGGATATTCTGTGCCATAAGCTCATGTATCCTCTGAGTCATAACATTAAAAGATTTTGTGAGGCTGCCGATTTCATTTTCAGAATCCACTACAATATCGGAAACACTGAAATCTCCTTCCTGAACCCGTTCCATGGAATCACACAGCCGCTGAATAGGAAGCGTAATACTTTTTGCCACAAAACGGGAAAAAAACAAAGCTACTGCCATCAGCCCAATTGCCACCAGAACATAAATACTCTGAGCTTCATTGCTTCTTCGCAAAAGCTCTTCCACTCTTACACAGTCCACAACTGTCCATCCTGTTTTTTCCGATCTGGAAATAGAATACATTTTTTTGTTGATCCCATCCCCCCAGGTTACAATATCCGATCCTGCGTTCATGACAAGGTCAATATTCTCTGTCTGAAGCTCATTGTAAAGCTGCTGCTGCTGAGGATGATACACAATATTTCCATCTGCATCCACAATAAAAGCATATCCCTGATTTCCCACCATACTCTGGTCACACAGCTCGCTGATAGCGCTGTAATTCAGATCGATAAAGAATACCCCTTCTTTTTCCTGTCCTGTTCCCATTTCTTTGTTACGGATTCCCCGGCTCAGCGTGATCACCCAGGGACGTTCTCCGCTGATAATGTGCTGAACATGAGAGGAAGTAAGATAAACGCTCTCCCTGCCTTCCAGCGCATTGGTATACCATTCCTGGGAATGAATATCCAGGTCCTGATTTGTAAGACGCTGCCCATTGTTGATCAGCATTCTTCCGTTTTCTGCAATAATTCCCAGGTTCAGAATATCACTCCGGCTGTCCAGAATTGTCTCAAACTGACTGAGAATACGGTCTCTTGCCTCAGGATCTGCAGTATCCCCAAAAAGATACTTCTGTACGTCTTCATTACTGGAAACCAGATAAGAGGTATTTTCCATATAATCAATATAAGAATCGATATTCTGATTCATCTGCTGGATAATGGTCTGTGTATACAAAGATGAATTTTCAAATACAGACTGTCTGGTATAGCTTAAAGAAATTACAGTTATAATAATCACTGCCCCCAGAAGAAGCACTGACAGCACTGCAAAAATAACGCTCTGAATACTTTTAAATTTTTTAATCATAAGATTGCCCGGCTGGATTTCTCTCATCTTCTCCGCTCCCTGGCATATTCTGTAGGTGTGACTCCTGTCATCTTTTTAAAGGAAATACCAAAATAGTGAGGGTCAGAAAATCCTACTTTTTCTGCAATCTCATAATTTTTCATAGTAGTGTTTTCCAGAAGTTCCTTTGCCTTTTCCATTCGTGTCCTGATCAGAACCTCTGTGAAAGTCTCCCCGGTCATTTCTTTAAATATTGTACTGAAGTAACTGGTGCTGATATTCAGATAAGAACAGATGTCATTCAGGCTGAGATCCGGATCCATATAATTTTTCTGGATATAATTCATGGCCAGCCTTGCCTGCCTCTGTCCGGTAGAGCTGTTCATATCGGAAAGCAGTTTAAAGATTTTCATAATATAATCTTCCACAATCCTGCAGGCACTGTCAAAAGATTTCTGCTTCGTAATACTGTGGAGAAGCTCATCCCTTCCACTGAGGATTCTCTTCATATCCACTGACACATCCTCGCATACCCGGTCAATGGTTCTTACGATCTGCTGTAAATACATACAGGCACGGCTTTTTTCTACCAGAGCCTGACGAATAGAATCTCTCATCTCCTGAAACGTACTTTCCACCTGCTCTTTTTTTCCTGTTTTTAAGGCTTCAGTCAGTTCCTCCAGAAGCCGGTCAAGAGGAACAATCTTTACAGACCGCTGTTCCGCCATATCGATCAGCAGATCCCCCCCCAGAAGATACCGGTACTGCATCACCTGCTCAGCCATATCATGAGACAGAATCAGTTCCCCGGGATTCTTTACCCAGTCGCCGATTCCCATTGATACGTCTATCCCCATTACTTCTTTCATCTTATCCTTGATCTCTCTGCATATCTCTTTTGTCTTTGCAGTAAAATCACGGCTCCATTTTTCCTGAAACAGAATACACACCCTGTTTCCGCCTTCCTGATAAACAATGCCGGCCTGTTCTCTTTTTACGATCTCATCACTGATGTTATAAAGTACAAAAGCCATCAACGCACTTTCCTGGCGTTTCTCCATATCCAGCTGATACATGTCAGAATAAATATCAATATCAAACATGGCCACCCTGTATCTCACCGCCGATAGATCAATTCCCATATTTCTCAGACGTTCCAGACTTTCCTCCACATTAGTGGTACAGTTTACCAGCGCTTCTATGGCCTTTGAGCGTATAACCTGGGCATTTTTCCGGTAACTCTCAGAAGCCTTTGTAAGCTTTTCCATTTTCTGCTTTTCCTGTCGCTTCTGGTCCACCTTTTCCTTCATTTTATTGATCACACCAGTAAGCTCCATAGCTGTCACTGGTTTTAAAAGATATTCACTGACATTATACTGGATTGCCTTTTTGGCATATTCAAATTCCCCGAATCCACTGAATATCACGATCACAATATCAGGATAATTGTCGTGAAGAAAATGACTCAGCTCCATTCCGTCCATATAAGGCATCAGAATATCTGTCAGTACAATATCTACCGGGTGCTCCTTTACAAATTCTGCTGCCTGCTGACCGTTCTCACAGTCTCCTACCAGCTGGCATCCGATTCCTTCCCAGTCTATATTTTCCTTTATGGCATCCCTTACCAAAATCTCATCATCTACAAGTAATATACGATACATAAACTATAAAAACTCTCCCGTTCTGAACATATAGAATAATTACTTATGATATATCTTACCACAAACCATGGGAATATGGAATATGGCAAAGTTTTGTTTTTCATGTCCGTTTTAAAATCGGCAGGCATATATTCCAAAAGAAAAGCCACTGTCCATTTTGCAGAAACAGTGACTTTTTCTCTGATAAAATTATAAATTTGTCTCAACCCGGTTCATCTGATTTTAATAGCTGAATACAGTTTCTACTGTTCCTGTGTCCAGATCTTTGCTCAGCATTGCGCTGTTTACCCGGGCATATCCGGTTCTCCAGCCTACACGGCTTGTCTCATCGATTACTCCATGATCCAGAAGCATGTAAACCTTATTTCCGATTTTTTCAGCAAATTGGATAGTAACTGCCTCATTATCATTGAACTGTCCGCAGGCCACATTTCCCACCGATGCGTAGTCTGCCTGAGTAACCAGCTCCGCTGGTTCTCCGTTTTCATTCATAAAATAAATACTTCCGTTACGTGTAAAATATTTATCCATAGAGTTAATATAATCATACATTTCGTCTATACTCTGGCTCACAACCGTTCCATCTTCACTGACAGAAAAAGCAGGTGCCCGAAGTCCGTCCATTCCTGCAACAACCTCTGCTTCCGTTCCGTCTTTTTTTACCTTCATAATCTTTCCGCCTGCGTATACTGACCCGGTTCCTGCATAGGAACCATAGGAAAAGTAAATATATTCATCTTTAAAAACCATGGACACAATTGAAGCTGTTCCCTGAAAATCATCTGCATATAAATCCGGTTCTGTGGTACACAGCGTTTTCTGCTGTCCTCCCTGTGCGTCCACTACAGCAAAAGATACCTTTCCTTTTGTAGCTGCCCCTGAATCGGCTTCTACAGGCTGATAATAGATCAGTCCGTCATGACTGGCAAGAAAGCTGCCGTCAACAAGCTTCGTTCTCTCTCCTGTTTCTGCGTCAATACTGTCAATGCAATAATTTATACTATCTGAACAGATAATCTTCTTTCCATCTGATGCTTCAATCCGCCCCAGACCATATGTCTGTGTCTGTCCACTGTTCTGATCAATACTGCAGATTTCGTATCCTCCGATCTGATCTACAGGCTTTTCATAAAAGATCCGGCTGCTGTCCGTAAGAACCAGCGAACCGCCGCCTTCCATATCCCCAATCATGACTTTTTCTCCGGAAAGGCTTTGCATCATAAGCTTATTTGTTTCTCCGACAATCGGCTTATAATATCCTAATGCTGCACTTCCCTCAAAACTGGCGCTGTCATACTCCCAGTAATAAACAGTTCCATCTTCTTTTTGTGCAACATTACCAGCCTCATATACAGAAGCAGTTTCTCCCCCGGTTTCCTGATTTTCTGCTGCCTGGACGATCGTTCCGCTGTATTCTCCTGCCGACACTGCCATAAGCATTGCCATACATACACCGACTGCCTGTTTCACATACTTTTTCATCTGATTTCCTCCAGTTTTGTAAATATCAGTTATAGCAATAACGTCCTAATGCTTTTAGTATCAAATCATCAATAAGTTTACAAATAATATCACGATTAAAAAAATATTTTTTCGCTCTGATACATTCCTTCTCAACATCATCCAATGATTTTACTGCATTTCTTTTCATTTCCTCTTGTACCTGTTTAATATTTTGACGTAATTCACTCTGTTTTACTCTCAGTTTTCTTTCTTTACGGTATCTTTTTATATTCAAACACAACTCTACAGCCATAATCAATGCAGGCACTCCTATTATCAGATATACAAAATTACCATCAATTTTAACATTAAACTGAGCCGATAACCAAGCTCCTCCAAACACTATAGCACCAAGCAATAACAGTGGAGACAGAAAAAACATAATTACCCTGGTAATATCCTCAGAATAGCTCATACGATTCACAGAAATGTCTATGCCAAAGCATACAAGTTCAACGAGCATAGCTATTCCCACTGTCGTGTTATAGTTCGAATTGCTGAGCAATGTCAGTGCTGCAACAATCAGTGCTATTAACGCACTTACGATACCAGTACGTCCGCCTTCTACCTTCCAGATCTCACTCTTCAATGTATTTTCCTGAGTTACTAATTTATCTAGTTTCTTATAAAAAGTATCTGACTGTGTCCTCTTACTGTAAGTCCAATCCCTATATGTAAGCCACAGATTATTAAATACTGTTCTATATTTCACCAGATCCATATACTCTTCTCTAATATCTGCTTTTCCCTCTTCATAGGTGCTGTTCTGAATTTTTTTATAAATCTTTTCATACTCCCCCATGCTCTTCTGCAGGTCATTCTCTGACATATTCCTCTTCCCAGAAGACAATATGTTTTTTTCTTGCGTATAATGTTGTTCCAACTCTGCACGATATTTAGGTGTAACTAAATTGCTAACACCCTTTTCATAATTGATAAGAACTTTTCTATATGTAGCAACTTCTGCAGGAGATGCGTATTTAATCACCTGTGCTTTACTTTCTAATACCTCTGGCGTATACATAGGCTCCCAGGGTCCAACTTTAAAATTCCCTGTTTGTACCTTCAATTTTCCCCACCATGCCTGAGCACAGGTGTGATCTACCGCAATGGCATTATTATACATTTCCATTGCCCCTGCGTTATCTCCCTCCTGAAATCTTGCATCACCCTGGGCAACATATCTCATTGCCTCGCTTCTCGCTGCACCTGTATCAACCTGATATACCTCAGCTTTTCCATTTTCCTTCCGTCCGATAATTTTTCTAACAGCATCTGAGATATCCTGAATATAACCCATTGTTTCCAAATTATATGCCTGAAGCCTTTTTAAATCCGGTGGAATATCTATTGCAGGATTAAGATGCTTATATAAAACAATCAATGTTTTGTTTTCTCCAGCATGGATAAATTCTAAATATCTTGACCATTCATTTTTTACCCATGTGGCCTCCATATATTCCTGCTTTGTTCCAATTACAAACATTAATTTCGCACTTCTCAGAGCTGCAAAGATCACCGGCTCATAAGCCTGTCCTAATTCAATGGATTTTGGGGCAAAAAACACCTTATACCCTTGTCTTTCCAGTTCATTATAAACCTCATAAGCTAATACACTATCTTCTGTCCGTCTCCCTCTCTGATCAGTTTCTTTATAGCATATAAAAACATCAAAATCATTCTGTTTTCTGGCTTCAATAAGTACTTCATTAAGAATCTGATCTAGGTTCTTCGCTTCTTCCTCCCATATCTCCTTTTTAGAAGAAGTGGCGAATTTAATTGCTTGTTTATAATCTGTATCTTCCAAGATAGATCTATTATCTGCTCTATGGCAGGTTGGAATTTTTTTCCCAGTTTTTGGATCTGTTACATACTCAATTCCATATTTGCACAAAAGGATTCCCCAATATGCATCTGCTTCTTTTTCATTTTCCATTCGAAGATTTTCATAAATACTTCTGGCCCTTTCAAATTCACAATTTTGTCTGAGCTCATTTGCCTCGTTATACCATCTTATTTTTTTCGATTCAATCGTAGGAACAGAAACTTTCTTACCACAATATAAGCATTGTCCAATACTTTGCCCTTTAAATAATTCGACTGCACCGCCGCATGCCGGGCACTTTAATGTCTCCATAACTATTCTCCTTCTTCTGACGATTTTATTTTAATTTTTTTGCTTTCTCATTTCTCTTTTCTATTAATTGAAATATTTGTTTTATTACAATTTTCGTTTCTGCAATATTTCCCGTTTTTATATTTTTTTCTAAGTCATCCAGCCCTTGTAATATTTCTTTGTTAATATCCGAAATTCTTATATCTGAAGATGGAATACTAAACCGTATTTCCTCTGAAAGTTTTATTAATTTTTTTGTACTTCTGAGTCATCTGATAAATTCACCATTGTTTTTACACGATATTCCATATCCCGTAAATACCCTGTCATTCTTTCAATTTGTTCATCCTGTTGTTTTAAAGAATTCCTTTGTAAAATCCCGGATATAAATAAAATGATAAAAATAGTCAGGAGAATACTCTGAATAACAAAACATACTGTTTCTGTTGCTCCAATCCCCATAAGAACTGATGCTGCTATAATCTCCACTAATAAATAAAAAGCACTAATATAAATAACCGGAAAATCAAAAAAATAGTCCTTTAAATTCATCTGATGTATCAATAATTTGTAATCTATACTCCACTGTATTACAGTTGCAATACTTACAAATCCACAACATATCCAAAAAGTTATATCATGATTTTGTTTTAGCAAAGTGGCTACGACTATATATGTACTCCAAATAACCCCCAGCACAACCGATATCCCTATTAATTCTTTTTTATCTCTCATATACTACCTATTCCTTTATACGCATTCCACACATCGGGCAATATTTTCCTGCTCCTACTTTTTGCCCACAATTAGGACACTCTGCAATCTTTTGTATAGGCTGCCCGCACTGTTCACAAAATTTCGCTCCTTCTCTAACTTTTGCGCCGCAATTATCACATTGTCTCTCAGCCTGTGGGCTCTCCTGAAATGATTCTGTTTTTGTAAAAGTTTGCATATTTTTTTGCACCATTCCGCCTACTGAGTCCAAAACCCCGAATCCTGCACCAAGTCTTACAAGTTCTCCTGTTAAACTTCCCATTCCTGAATTTTCATTTTCTACTGCAGCCTTTAATATATCGTATTTGCGTTCTTCCTGATAATTATATCCTTCTATCTTTCTTTTATAGGCCTCTGCTTCTGCTAAAATTTTAGTTTTTTCTGCTTCTGTCTGCTGACGTATTATTTCTGCCTGTTGTTCAAGAGTCAACTCACTTCTCATCATGGACTGATCTGCCCGTAACTTTTTCAGACGAATATATTGCTCATCTTCTTCTGGAACTTGAATTCCTAAAATTCTAAACTGCGCCGCCTGAAAACCATAATCTTTAAAAATTTCAGAAATTCTCTCTTGTAATATTTCAGATAAGGTTCTTAAATGTCTAGTCACACATGTAATAGAAATATTATTTTCCGTCATTGTGTTTACCAGTGAATGCATAACCTCTGAAGTAATAATTCCTCGGAATTTATCTACAAGTTGCGTTTTCGTCAGGATTTTTTCTATGCCAGAAAGTTTTTCTACCAGCATTCGGGAATTCGTAACAGAAATATTCACTTCTCCATGTACCCCAAATTGAAACACAGGACCTGCCGGATCTTCATAGACTATATCTCCAACTCCCCAGTTTATTGGAGTTTCCACCTTGTTTACATAATATATATCCGCATGAAAGATATACTTATATCTTGTTATCCAATTTATCAGTCTGCCAAGCCATGGAAGTGTATCTGTTTCAAGAATATGTCGCCCTGCTCCTAAACTCCCAACACATTCTCCATTTAAGTAGAACAATGCCTCCTGAGTCTCTCCCACTGTTACCACAGATCCCGTACCGAAATCCGAGCAATCACTTTTCCACACAAGAATATCATTTGTATTATATGCACTACTATTTCCATCTAAAAATGTAATATCTTCTATCTGTTTTCTCATATGTCACCTCTAATTTTAAGTTTATCCTGATTATTTAAATATGAAATATATTTTCTCATTCTCTTTTAAAAGCACTTCTCTGAAAATTTTTATTTGATAATTCATGTCATTTTTTGTCTATATGTAATAATTTAATTAATATCCCGCAGTACCTCAATATGTGGCAGTTTCTGTGGTTCTCATTTTTATATACATGACCGGAATCTGTATGCTATTTTATGTCATTCCCCTCCCCTGCTTTTCTCCGCCAAAAAACCCGCCGGTTCCTGCCCAAAAGAGCAGGAGCCGACGGGTTCCATTTTTCTTCTTTATTTATTGTTTTATATTATTTTACGATCACACCATCTTCATCCCAGAGGTCATGCCAGTCGTTTGCGCCCTCCCAGAGGAATACCTGACCTTTTACAAGGCGATTGTTCTTTTCCAGAGTAGCAATTTTTTTCATCTCTTCCTCTGTAAGCGGATCTTCTGTCATGCATTTCAGGTTGCTTACATATTCCATCTCATGTACAGAGAACGGAATCGGGATCTGTCCTCTCTGATGAGCCCATTTCAGAGCGATCAAAGCAGGATGAACACCGTGAGCCGCTGCAATTTCTTTCATTTCCGGTGTCTGAAGATCAGCCACATCCTCCGGACACATATCTCTCTCCGGTCTCTGCGGAGAACCAAGAGGCATAAATCCTACCGGCTGAATATCATGTGCTACCAGATAATCAAACAGTTCCTGCTGCTGGAAGCATACATGAAGTTCCAGTTCACAGGCTGCTGGTTTGATCTTCATAAGAGGAAGAACAGCCTCAAGCTTCGGAATTGTCATATTGGAAATACCAATGTAACGGATTACACCTTTTTCCACAAGCTCCTCACACTGACGGTATGTGTCCATAAATTCTTCTACACTGAACGGTCTGGAATCAGGATTTCTGGAATCTACGTCGCATCCCGGTGCATGATAGTTTGGGAATGGCCAGTGGATAAAGTACAGGTCCACATAATCGCACTGAAGATCCTGGATGCTCTTTCTGCAGGCTTTTTCTACTTCTCTGTGCATATCGTTCCATACCTTTGTCATGATAAAGAGATCTTTTCTCTCCACAACACCCTCATCAAAAGCAGCTTTGAAAACCTCTCCGATCTGATCCTCGTTCTGATAGCATGCAGCGCAGTCGAACATACGATATCCGCAGCGGATAGCGCCTGCTACGGCATTGGAAACCTGCTCTGCTGTAAAGCGGTCAGAACCGAAGGTTCCCATTCCCACGCAGGGAATCTCTTCACCTGAGGAAAGTTTGATTTTTGGAATTAATGTCTGATTAATTACTTCTGCCATTTTCTTTTCTCCTTTTTTATATTTTCCCGCATTGCGCGGAATTTTTATAATTTAGTGACTGTAATCTGAGGAAGAATTTTTTCCATATCTTCCATACAGAAAAATCCTGTTTCCTCCCGCATAGCTGCCGCCGCAGAAATGGCGCTTGCCTTTTTCAGGGTTTCCGGAAGGGACAGCCCCTCCTTCAGTCCGATGGCGAAGCCTGCGATCATGGAATCGCCGCAGCCTACTGTATTGACAGCATCGATTTTCGGTACTTCCGCCCGGAAGATTCCCTCGTCACTTACTGCAAGGGAGCCGTCTGCTCCAAGGGAAACAGCTACGATCTCCACGCCGTTTCTGTGAATTTCCTTTGCCGCCTCAATGATATCATTAATATCATCGCAGTTCTTTCCGGTAAGCATCCGGATCTCGTCAATATTGGGCTTGATCAGCGTGGGAGCTGCCTGAATCCCCATTTCCAGAAGCTTTCCGCTTGTGTCAAGGATCACCTTTTTTCCGGCGTCCTTTACAATTTTTACAAGACGCTGATATGCGGTTCCGTCTAAGCCTTTTGGAACGCTTCCGGACATTGCCACAACCTCTGCGTCAGCAACCAGCGTGCGGAATTTTTCTTCAAAGCCTTCAAAATCCTTTTCTGTAAGAGTAAAGCCCGGCTCCAGAAATTCTGTCTGCACATGGTTTGTCTCGTCCCAGATATTAATGCAGGAGCGGCTTTCCGCATCCACATGATAAAATTCACTTTTGATGCCAAAGGGCTTCAGGGCATCCTCGATGTAATTTCCCGCATGGCCGCCTACAAATCCGGTTGCCACAACCTCTGCCCCGTAAATAGAAGCCGGCTTGGAAACGTTCAGTCCTTTTCCCCCAGGAACATAACTGCATTCCTTTACACGATTGACTTCTCCCACCTGAAAGTTTTCTACTACATACCGCTTGTCAATAGCGGCGTTTAAAGTTACTGTCAGTATCATTTTAGTTTTCCTCGTTTGATAAAAGAATCTTTCCTTTTACAAGGCCCGGTGTCTTAAAGAGCTGGAAGGCTTCCTGAGCCTGGCTCATAGGAATTTTCTTATAAATGAAGCCCGGATCAAATTTCAGCTGTCCGGTTGCAAAATAATGAGCGGTAAGCTCCCATTCTTTTCCCGGGAACGGAGCGCTGTAGGACATCCAGGAGCCTGTCAGTTTAAACTCCTTACGGTTCATGTTTTCCCACTGGGCAGGTGTAAAGGAAAGGTCTACATGAGGAGTACCGATAAAGCATACATGAGCCTTATTTGCAGCCAGCTCAAAGGCCATATGCATGGTTGGAACCTGTCCTGCTGTCTCAAATACATAGCCGTAGCCCTTATTTCCGGTAAGCTCCATAGCTGTTTTCATGTAATCCTCTTTTGTGGTGTTTACCACCTCGTCTGCCCCAAGGCGTTTTGCCAGCTCCAGACGCTCATCGCTGATATCAAAAACCACAACCTTTTTGGAGCCGAAGATCTTTGCCCACTGCATGGTAAACATACCAATGGTTCCGCCGCCAAGGATTGCCACGCACTGACCTCCCTGATAATCATTCTGCAGAAGTCCGTGAAGGGCTACTGTAGAGGGCTCGAACATTGCGCCCTGCTCATAGGGAACTGATGCGTCAAAAGGAACTGCGTTCTGCTCCGGAACCACCACATAATCTGCATTGCTTCCCTGCTCTCTGGAGCCGATAAAGCTGTAATGCTTACAAAGGGAATAATTGCCTTTCTGGCAGTCCTCACATTTCATGCAGGGTACAAGAGGAGCGCCGGAAACACGGTCGCCTGCCTTTACCTTTGTAACACCCTCTCCGATTTCCACCACATCGCCGGAGAACTCATGTCCCAGAACGATCGGATAAAAGTGTACGCCATTATGAAGTACACGTGGAATATCAGAGCCGCAGATACCGGAATAGTGAACCTTGATCTTTACATACCCCGGTTTTACCTCCGGCTCCGGAATTTCCAGATACTGCACGTCCTCATTTGCTACAACTACTGCTGCTTTCATAATAAGAATACTCCTCCTTTTATTCATGTTTTGTCATCATACCGGCCAGAGACCGGTACAATTCCAAATAGGTTTCATAAGTTTTGTCGTAAATCTCTTTCACCCTGAGATCAGGCTCATGGGTTCTTGTTACACTGACGGTTTCCTTTACTGCCTCCTCATAGTCCTGATAGAAGCCTGTTCCTACTCCGGCCAGAAGGGCTGCTCCCAGAGTAGTGGCTGTATCAGAAGCCGGAACTACAATCTTTTTGCCTGTAATATCTGCCTTGATCTGGGTCCAGAGAAGTGAGTTTGCAGATCCGCCCATAGCGCGGAGAACGTTTGCCCGGGCACCTGCACTTTCCGCCACTTCCAGATTATGGCGGAGAGAAAGAGCCACACCTTCCATACAGGCACGGACCATATGTCCCTTTGTTTTGGAAAAATCAAGTCCGTAAAATACGCCCTTTGCATAAGGATTCCAGACAGGTGACCGCTCGCCGGCCATGTACGGAAGAAATACCAGTCCATCGCTTCCGGCAGCTATTTTTTCTGCGATCTCATTAAGCTGATTCAAAGATGAAACTCCTGTTTCCTTTTTCATCATCCGCTCATAGTCCGCAAATTCCCGCTCAAACCAGCGCATAACACCGCCGCCTCCGGTAGTACCTCCCTGGAGAAGCCATTTACCCGGAACTACATGGAAGCCAAGGATCAGACGGGGATCAGCCTTATACTCGTCAAGACAGATACTCATACCGCCTGCCTGTCCGCCCTGCTCCTGAGTCTCGCCGGGATTGATCACCCCCGCCCCCAGAGTTCCGCAGGCTGCATCCAGACCTCCTGCCACAACAGGAGTCCCCTCTGCAAGTCCGCATTCCTCTGCAGCTTTTTTTGTTACTGTTCCCACAACATGGTCACATGGGACGATTTCCGGCAAAAATTCTACAGGGATCCCCAGCTTTTCACACATAGCCTCATTCCACTTGCCTGTCCGCATATCAAAGCAGTGAAGTCCGTACCCCTGGGAAAGATCCTGGCTTACCGCTCCTGTAAGCTTAAAAGCAATAAAGCTGTTGGACTGAAGGATTTTGTCAATTTTGGCATACACCTCCGGAAGGTTTTCTTTATACCAGAGAATCTTCGCTGTAGCATAAGATGGCTGAAGGGAGTTTCCTGCCACCTCAAAGATTGCCTCTGCACCGATTTCCTCGTTGAGACGGTCGCAGATAGACTGCGCTCTTGTGTCCATCCAGATCGGTGTATTGGTCAGTACATGTCCGTTCCGGTCAATGGCAATGGCTGACCAGCTCTGACCGTCAATCCCCACTCCCGCAATCTCTTCCGGAGCAACAGACGCCTCTTCGATCACCTGACGGACAGCCCCGCATACAGCACTCCACCATTCTTCCGGGTTCTGCTCTGCCCAGCCCTCCTTTGGGTAATACACCGGATAATCCCCGTTGGCTGCTGCCAGCACACAGCCGCTCCGGTCAAAAAGGGCAACCTTACAGGCGCTTGTTCCAATATCAATTCCAATTAAATATGACTGGTTCATCTTTTTTTCCTCATTATTTTATAGTGTTCTGCTTTCCCATGATTCTGTATCCTTAAAGCTGTGCAATGGATTTTCCATGGATAATGGTTGTCCCCAGCTTTTCTGTACGGCATCCGGATTCATTTCCTGCATGTTCCAGACGTTCCAGCATAATCCCTGCCGTAGCCTCTGCGATTTTTTCTGTGGGCTGAGAAACAATGGTCAGCTTGGGATTACAGGCTCTGGCAAAGGGAAGATTGTCAAAGCCCACCAGAGAGATTTCCTCCGGAATCCGGATTCCCAGCTCATTAAGCCCGATCACAGCTCCCATAGTCATCTCGTAGTTGGTGATAAAAACCGCTGTCATATCCGGGTTTTTCTGCACCAGTGTTTCCATTGCCTTAACGCCGCCCTGAATAGTGTAATCACCGTGGACGATCAGCGACTCCCGCACAGGAAGGTTCAACTCCTCCATGGTTTTGCAATAGCCTTTCATTCGTTCCTGCGCTGTGGAGATTTCCTCCGGACCGCCGATGATCCCGATATTCCGATGGCCTTTTTCATAAAGAAGCTTTAAGGCATCCGAAGCAGCCTGCTCATTGTCTACCAGAACACTGTCACAGACAACACCCTGGATTTTTCGGTCAATAAGAACAATCGGCTTTCCTGTTTTCTGAAAAGCTTTCAGATGACCACCCTCGGTGTCTACCGGCATATTGATGATGCCGTCAACCCTTTTCCGGCATAAAAACTCCACAGCCTCCTGCTCCAGCTTCTTATCTGTACGGCAGTCACAGATCATTGTCGCATATCCGTGATTTCTTAAAATATCTTCCATACCGGTAATGATCTCAGCACAAAAGGTATTGTTCAGCTCCGGGATTACCACGCCAATGGTTTTTGTTGCATTTGTCTTAAGATTCCTGGCAACCTCGTTGACCTCATAGTGAAGTTCTTCAATAGCTTCCTCGATTTTTTTTCTGTTTTTTTCTCTGACATTTCCTCCGTTGAAATAAGAAGAAATGGTTGCAAGGCCCAGTCCTGTTCGCTTTGCAAGATCTTTCATGGTTGCTGCCATATGAATCCCCCTGTCAGCTATTTGTCAATATTTCAGTTTCAGGCTTTTCCGTCGCATCCGCAGACCTTCATGCGATACATAACAAGCTCCTTGACTGCCTTGATCGCAGCTTTACCGTAAGCTTTCGGATCAATGGTGTTTTCATTTTCTGCAAAGGTTTCTTTTACTGCTTTGGAATAAGCGTCACGTAGCTCTGTAGCAAAGTTTACTTTACACATACCGCGTTTTACACACTCTCTTACCTGATCGTCGCTTAATCCGGATGCTCCGTGAAGTACAAGCGGAACCTCTACCATCTGACGGATCTCGCTGACGCGCTCAGTGTCAAGAACCGGTGTGCCTGCATAGAAACCATGGGCTGTTCCGATAGCTACTGCAAGAGAGGTAACGCCTGTACGCTCTGCAAATTCTTTTGCTTCCTGAGGATCTGTATTTGTATCTGCCTCCGCTTCCAGGTCATCTTCTTTGCCGCCAACCTTGCCAAGCTCTGCCTCGCAGGGAATATCAAGGGCGCGGGCTACGTCTGCAACTTTTTTTGTCAAAGCTATGTTTTCCTCAAAATCAAACTTGGAGCCGTCGATCATCACAGAGGTATAGCCTGCGTGGATTGCCTGCATTGCAAGTTCAAAGCTGCTGCCATGATCCAGGTGAAGGCATACCGGCACACTGGCTTTTTTTGCTTCCGCCGCAACAAGAGCTGCATAGGTCTCAACTGTTCCATATTTTACTGTAGATGGTGTCGTCTGAATCATAACCGGAGCCTTCAGCTCTTCCGCAGCTTCTATGATTGCTTTTACCATCTCCATATTTTCCGCATTAAAAGCGCCTACTGCGTATCCTTCCTTCTGAGCCTTTAACAGCATTTCCTTTGATGTAACAAGTGGCATGATAATTTCCTCCTTAGGGTAAAATGTAATGTATAACCTGCAGTTTTTCAGTATTTGTGTGTTTCAGTTTTTAAAACCGAAACGTTTCTGTTTGAGCTTATCATACATCACCGAAACGTTTCTGTCAACAGTAAAATATTCATCTTTTACAGGAAAATATTCTATTGTCAACAACGAAAGATACAGGTAAATTTTATATTAGAAAAATCTTATTCTTAATAAATGGAGGTATTATTATGTTAAAAGGAATTCCTGAAATCTTATCACCAGAATTATTAAAAGTATTATGCGAAATGGGACACAGCGACCGTCTCGTTATTGCTGACGGAAACTTTCCTGTAGAATCCATGGGAAAAAATGCAATTACGATTCGCTGTGACGGACATGGCGTACCGGAAATTCTGGAAGCTATCCTGAAAGTTTTCCCACTGGATACTTATGTAGAGCATCCTGTAAATCTTATGGAAGTTATGCCGGGAGATACTGTAGAAACTCCGATCTGGGATACATACAAAGAAATCATCCGTAAATACGATGACAGAGGAGATGCTGTTGTAGGAAATATTGAGCGTTTTGCTTTTTATGATGAGGCAAAAACTGCTTACTGCATTATTTCCACAAGTGAAAAAGCTCTGTATGCAAATGTTATGCTTCAGAAAGGCGTTGTGATCAACGACTGATTCTGTAATCATTCTGCAAAATCCAGTAAAACATAAGAAAATCCCATAAATTCGGGATTTCCTATAAAGTGAAAATCAAATTTTCCTGATTATATAAAAAGTACAGGTTCCTTTCTCCTGATATCCCCTTCTGCCTCATATCTGGTAAAGGGGGAACATATCACTTCAAGGTTCCTGTACTTTTATTTTTTATCGCTTTTTAAAATGATAGATCAGAACTCCGGCAGCTGCGCCTACTGCTATGGCTGCAATCCAGAGAAAAGGTGCGGGAATTCCGGAAGACGTTTTTACAGTCTGAGCCGATGTTTCCTGCGCATTTTCCCCTGCGCTGTTTTCCGTTTTTTTGACCGAAGACTCTTCTTTCTCTTTGCTTTTTTCGGTTTCTTTATTGCCTGCCCCGGTTACTTCCGCAGATTCAGACTTTTCGGAAACTGCAGGGGTACCCTCGGCTTCCTTTTTCCCGGAAACGGTATCGGCTGTCCCGGAAGCCTTTTCTGGTACAGCTTTCGATGCGGAAGCCTCTTCAGAACTCTCTGCTGCATCCGGAGTTATGGAAAGAGCCGCAACTGATATTTCCGGCTTCTCTTCTGTCTCCGATATTGCAGAAGGTGTTGTTCCCGGTTCTCCGGCGGTTTTTGAAACTTCTGCAGAAGGTGTTTCCGGTTTCTCTGTACTTACAGAAACAGCTGTATCAGAAGTTTCCGCATCTTCTGATGACAAGGCGCTGTCTGTCTTTCCAGGAGTCTTTCCATTTTCTGTGCTATCTGACATTTCTCCTGATTCAGTACCTTCCTGTTGGTCAGGATTGTTCACTTCATCCAGATTGACCCATCCCTGTTTTCCGTCTATGGTGGTCACACCCCAATAGCTTCCGTCATTCATATGGGCATCCTGAGTAATATGTAATGTTTCGCCGCTTTTGATATCACGGACTCCCGGAACTGTCCCGTATTTTTCGCCCGGACCCTGATATAGTTTCATATCATCCTCTTCCGATACAGTAATATCATAGTCCGCCTGATAGTTTACATTATCTCTTCCTGCCAGATACAGTTCTGAATCAATAGCCTCCTGTCGGGATGCTGCCGGGCGGCAGTCATCCAACGGTACAAAACCATTCATTCCGTGATACTGTACATATCCCCAGGTACGTTTATGAGTCTCGTCTTCCACCTCACCCTCAATATGCAAAGCTGTGCCATTGGGAATCATTTCCTCGCTCAGCTTCGCAGCTTCCAGATCCGGGTTTGCATAGATATCAATGCCTCCGGCTTTTGATTCCACAATCATATAGTAATCTGTCTTATAATCCGGTTCGGTTTGTTTGTTCTGGACGTCTGCTGAAACTGTCACTGAAATAATCATACACAATATCGCCGCAAACCAGATTCCTGTTGTTTTCTTCATCTTTCTTTTCCCCTTGCCTTATGCATTTCCCCGAATCACATGCCTTTGTGCTGTTTCCCTGCAGACTCATGGATTCTTCTGTTACTATAAACAATCATAGCACAGTTTTTGTGGTTTGATAATCCCTTTTCGTTCTCATTTTTCTGATAAATAACGACAAAAATGCCGTCCGATTCATTCACATCAACATGCCCGGAGCACAGCTGCTGACAAAAATATATTATCAATATGCCACTGCCCTGCCAATGCTTTTTACTTAACCTCAAATCATTCTTTCTGATCTGGGATTCTTTCTGGCCTGGTTCTCGGGAAGAAAACCTCAAAAAATCATACCCCCGGATTCCACCAGGGAAATCTGCGGTTCAGCCATTTTTCACAAAGCGAACTCCATTCTTCACAGCCACGGATAATTCCTCTTCCGTCTTCATTTGCTGTCAGCTCGTTTCCAAGTCCGATTCCATGATACCCCTCCGGAAACAGATGATATTCTGCCGGTATCCCATATTTTGCCAGAGCCTGAACAAAACATATGGAATTATACGGAAGAACTGTCGTATCCTCCATGGTATGCCAGATAAAGGTTTCCGGTGTGTCTCTGCTTACCTGATTTTCCAGCGACATTTGATCCCTCAGTTCCTCATACCTGTCTCCCAGCAGGTTTCGGAAGCTTTCCTCGTGCCCCTCTTTCCCTGAGGTGATCACCGGATAGCTGAGGATCAGGCCATTTGGACGGATATCCTCTGCCTCCAGGCCCAGAAGTTCTGCAAGCTCTCCATTATTCCAGAGGGTTCCGAGTGACGCCGCCAGATGTCCTCCTGCGGAAAATCCCATTACAAGTATCTTGTCCTGGTCGATCAGCCATTCCCCGCTTCTTTTTCTCAGAATATTTACTGCCTTTGCAAGCTGGCAGAGAGCTGTTGGATAAACAGCCGGAGCCACACTGTATCTGAGAACCGCTGTATGGTATCCCATGCTCATAAAACGAATGGCAATGGCTTCCGCTTCCCTGTCTGAGGTCATTCTGTAGGCTCCTCCCGGACAGATCAGAATCACCGGGCGAACCTGTCCCGGATACAGTTCTTTAGACTCTTCCCAGAAATAAGTAGTCATCCAGGCTTCATAATCTTCATAGCAGATTCTTATTTTTTCATGTAACATTTGCATTCCCCTTCACTTATCCAAAATTTCTCATGCTTCCCTGATTTTACCACACTGACAGAAAAATGGACAGAAGTACCGCAGATTTTACTCCAGGTAATAATGGATGTTCTGCACATTTTATTGCTTTCCGGACAAAAAAATCCTCCGGAGAGCTCCGGAGGATTTTTCATCTGGCATTTAACTGCCGATATAAGTCTTATTTGTAAAGAGGTCCGTAGTTCTTGCAAGCGCGGAAGTCTGCGCCCTCTTTGTCCATTCCAAATGCATTCCATGCAGCCGGACGGAAGATCTTTTCTTCCGGAACGTTGTGCATGCAAACCGGGATTCTCAGCATAGAAGCCATTGTGATAAGGTCTGCGCCGATATGTCCATAGGAGATTGCACCATGGTTAGCGCCCCAGTTATTCATTACATTGTAAGCATCCTTGAATGCGCCTTCTTTTCCGTCGCATCTTGGAGCAAACCATGTGCATGGCCATGTGTAGTCTGTACGTTTCCAGAGAGTATCAGATACTTCCTCCGGAAGAGCTACAGTCCAGCCCTCTGCGATCTGAAGAACCGGTCCAAGTCCTTTTACAAGGTTCAGACGGATCATAGTTGCAGGCATCTGATCCTTTGTTTCAAATCTGGAGGAGAATCCGCCTCCACGGAAGTATCCATTGTCTGCTGCATTCCATGTAGTGGCATCCATAATTGCCTTCTGATCTTCTTCTGTTACATTCCACCATTCTTTCATAACAGCATTGCCATTTTCGTCTTTAGCACCGCCGTTAGCATCAAGGCAGCATGCGCCGGAGTTGATCAGATGAATGATACCGCCGTTCTCTTTCGCAACACCTTCAATATCATATCCTGTTACTCTCTTAACTGCATCCGGGCTCCAGTATGTACGAACATCTGCGAACATCTGTGCACGGTTGGTAAGAAGTTTCATAAACAGCATTCCAAGACCGTTGAGAACGTCGTTCTCTGTAGCAAGGATATACGGCTCTCTTGCTCCTTCCCAGTCAAAGGAAGTATTCAGAACTGCCTCTGCAAAGTCGCCGTTCGGATAGAAGTCTGTCCACTGTCTCTGTCCCTGGAAACCTGCTGCAATAGCATTGTGGCCGATTGCTTCCTCTGAGAATTTCGGATCAAGATTATCACAGCCGTTCATCAGCTCTTTGATGATAACTGCCATCTTAACAACAAACTCAAACTGCTCTTCTTTCTTCTCTTCGGACATCTGAAGCTCTTCCGGGTTCTTGTCAAATCCGATCGTGCATGTTTTCTTTGCCCATGCAAGAGCTCTCTCAAATTCATCATGATCATAGATGCCCTCTGTCATACGACGGATGATCTCTACCTCGTCAACAGATTCTACGCGCATTCCAAGATAAGACTCAATAAAGTCGGAGTCAACGATGGATCCGCCGATACCCATGCAGATGGAACCGATCTGCAGCCAGGATTTTCCTCTCATGGAAGCTGCTGCAACTGCTGCACGGCCGAATCTTAAGATTTTTTCTTTTACATCTTCCGGAATTGTTGTGTCGTCAGCGTCCTGAACCTCATGTCCGTAGATACCGAATGCCGGAAGTCCTTTCTGTGCATGTGTAGCCAGAACGGATGCAAGGTAAACTGCACCAGGTCTTTCTGTAGCGTTGAAGCCCCATACAGCCTTGATTGTCTGAGGATCCATATCCATGGTCTCAGATCCGTAGCACCAGCATGGTGTAACAGTCAGAGTGATATCAACACCCTCTCTTCTGAATTTATCCGCACATGCAGCAGTCTCTCCAACACGTCCGATTGTTGTATCTGCAATAACAACCTTAACCGGCTCTCCGTTGGAATATCTTAAATTCTCTTCCAGTAATTTTGCTGCAGACTTAGCCATGTTCATTGTCTGCTCTTCCAGAGATCCTCTTACGTCAAGAGCGCCTCTGCGGCCATCAATTGTAGGTCTGATTCCGATTACAGGATAGCTTCCGATTAATCTGCTTTTAGCCATAATGTTTATTACCTCCATTTTGCGTTCGTTTACTCAGGGTAAAATCTGCTGCCTTCCTTCCATTCACAGCAACGTACCAAATCTTATTGCCGATTCTATTCTGTAGCAAAATTCAGTTTTATCTCTCTGGATTTCTGTATGTTGATATCAACTCATCCCAAAGAATCGTGCTGTATGGACAGAAGCCATAATTGCCCCTGGTATTTATATGCTTATTATACAATTGCAATACTGTAATTACTTGTGTTATAATGGCAAAAAATAGTATAATATTCACTTTTTTAGATTCATGTATAAAATTTTTATAAACTGTCGGAAGGAGGTTCGCTGTCTTGCATGATCTTGACCGAAATGAAAGCAGAAAAAGAGGGACCTACGAGTTTCCTTTTGAATTTCACCATATTGATTCTTCCCATCCCCGCTATATCATGTCCTATCACTGGCATGTAGAATATGAAATCATGCGTATCCTTAAAGGAAGTCTCACTGTCACTTTAGACGAAAAAAGTTTTACGGCCACAGCCGGAGATATCATTTTTGTACACAGTGGAATCCTTCACAGCGGAATGCCTGAGGATTGTGTCTATCAGTGCATTGTTTTTGACGGAAATGCTTTTTTAAAGCACAACTCTGTCTGCGCCGGATACATGCAGAAAATCATTCATCAGGAAATTATGATTTTTCATCACTTTACAGTCTCCGCAAAAGATATCTGTACTACTGTAAACAGTATTTTTGATGCTCTATGGCAAAAACAGGACGGGTATGAACTGACTGTAATTGGACAATTTTACCACTTTTTCGGTATTGTTTTTGGTAAACATTACTATCTGGAAAATGTGCGAAAAGCACGAAAAGACTATAAAAGAATCCTCCAGCTGAAACAGGTACTGGAATTTATCGAGCATAACTACGCTTCTCCTCTGACTCTCCAGGAGCTTTCTGATTCTGTGTCCATGTCACCGAAGTATTTCTGTAGATTTTTTTCTGAAATGACTCACCAGACACCTATGGACTATCTGAACAGACAGAGAATTGAACAGGCCTGCTATGAGCTTTCAACAACTGACGACTCTATTACGGAAATTGCTTACAGAAACGGTTTCAACGATCTCAGTTATTTTATCCGTACATTCAAAAAATATAAAGGGATCACACCGGGAAAATATAAAAGGACTTAATCTTCTCTGACCGAAAAAAAGGAGCGCCAATGCGCTCCTTTTCTATGTTTCTTTTTTACAGGATCTCGTTGAGAACTGAAAGTCCGTACTCTGCCAGACTGTGGTCCTCCTCTCCTGTACCTCCGCTGATGCCAAGACCTCCAATGATCGTATCTCCTACCTTCAGCGGTACACCGCCTCCAAAAATCACAATCTTGCCGTTGTCCATCTTATCTACGCCATAGAAGGTTCCTCCCGGCTGAGCAAGAACACTGAGTTCTTTTGTGGACATCTTGACTGCCACGGAAGTATATGCTTTCTTGGTTGCCACATCAAAGCTCACCAGAAAAGCGCCGTCCATCACATGAACTGCAATTGGATTTCCATCCGGGCCACAGACTGCAATCACTGCTTTTTTGCCCCGGCGTTCTGCTTCCTTTTCGATCTTTTCTATAAGACGCTTGGCGCTGTCCAGTGTGATTCTGCCCTGGATTCCCATTCTTTTTAATACTTCCTGAATCACAGCTTCGCTTGTCCGGGTTCCCTGATCTTCTGCCATGAGCTTCTCCTTTTCATCACCGGATACCTGTATATCTCCGGAGTTTTCCGCTTTTTCCGCCTGGGTAGCGTCAGTATATCTGGCAAGCACATACAGATAATCTGCCAGACGGTTCATATATTTTTTTGTTCCGTTATCTGCTCCGAACTTTACACTGACTGCTGCCAGCGCGCGTTCTGCCCTTCTTGCCACTGTCCGGGCTATATCCAGCTCAGCGGACAGTCTGTTGGTTCCGGGAAGGACAAATTCCTTAGGTCTCTGAAACAGACCTTCCAGGCGGTCGATCTCCTGTTCCAGAATCTCTACCGGAGCATCTTCTATTTTATAATCTCTGTTATAAGGATCTGCCACTCCTGCCATAACTGTGATCAGCCTGCGCTGGATTTTTTCCAGCATGGCAACTGTGTCCTTATCCTCCATCATTGTCTTTACCAGTCCCAGATGGCTTGTCAGCTCATCAATCGTTCCCACAAGCTGAATACGGTCGTCTGACTTGGATACATTTTTTGTGCGGACAAGATCTGTTGTTCCTTTATCACCGCTTTTTGTATAAATGTTCATAACGACATCTCCCTGTTTTCCCCGTAAACCGGCTTAAACGGCATTTTTTTTACCGCTCTTGCGCTGTTTGCCCCAAGGTTTCTGCATTGCCAGAAACGGGGATTGTTCAACTCAAATACATTTTTTCCTCTGGGAAGTTTTGCCATCTGCATGGCAATTCTTTGTTCTTCAATGCCAATTCCTGAGCCCAGCATGGAATCCTTTGCCGCTTCAAATGCAAGCTCATCCATACCGGCATCTCTGGAATGAATCTCATATAGAACGCCTTCCTCTTCGATTCCCGCACAGATTTCCCTTAAAAAATCTTCATCCGGATCTCTGGTATATATAATTACAGTTGGTTTTTTGACGATCATGCTTCCTCCTGAAACTCTGCCGTCTCTCTGACCGGACTTTGTACGATACTCTCAGTATAGCACATTTTTTTCTTCAAAACAGCATTTATCTGAACAATTTACGTTATCATCCGCTCTGTTTCCGGTAATTTGAGCAATTTCCATTCCGGATTACCTGCAACAATGATATTTTATCCTGCGTATCCCGGCAGTTTTACGCAAATATACAAAACACCCAGCAGAATATTACCTGTGAACAATAACAACGTATATCCTCATCTCAGCTGTTTAAATATGACATTAACAAACCTGTGGCCACTGCATTTCTCGGCCCCTCTGTCCCCCGGATATTCCCCCGTCCGCAGACGATCCGGTATTCTGCAAGGGCTTCTGTCAGCATTTCCGGAATCTCAAAGTCCTCAGCGGAGCCGCCAACCAGAACCACGTTTGATATTTTTCGTAAATTATGATCAGGAGCCACTATTTCCAGCGCCCGAAGAGCATTTCTCACAAATACTTTGCGCTTTGCTTCTCTTCTGACTTCAAGAATTTTTTCCATTGGAATATCTTCTTCCACCTTCAGCATTTCACCAGGGGCCAGAAGTACCACATGGCCATAATATCTCGGATCTATGGACTCCTCAAAAAACTGCATGGAACCATTTTCCAGTCTGATATGAAAAAGGCTCTCCACCTTTCCCATCGGATATTTTTTGATCTGTTCCGCCGTTGTACGGCTTCCCAGTCCAAGTTCTGTCTGTATCAGCATGGTGACAAGCTCTCCGGCACCTGCCTGATGTGTGGTGCGGACTGTTCCGTCCTCCTCCAGCACTGCAGCATCTGTAGAACCGCCTCCCATATCAAGAATCGCAAGGGGAAGTTTTGTTCCCGGTGTGGTCAGAGCGCCAAGAGATGCCATAACTGCTTCCACACCTGCAACTACCGCCTTCACTTTAAGCTCCTGTTCCAGTTTTTCTGCTATTTTCTGCATGGGAAGGTGCCTTGTCTTTACCATTGCAGCAATTCCCACAGCCTTTTCCATACAGGTTTCTCCGGCAAGTGAACCGGATATCTCAACGGGCGCCAGAGTATCCACTGCAAGAATGTCTGTAATTCTTACCTCCTGCTCCCGGTCTGCGGCAACATCCGTCATACTTTTTTTGATACGATCCAGCATGTTTCCCACATTGGTATTCTGCTGCCCGTCAATATCACGGATCTCTCCGGCTTTCTGGAGCGTATCCATAATGATATCTGCTCCGGTATCAATATTTACACTCAGCTCCCTGCTTCCATGAAAATGGATCTCGCCTGCAGGAAGTACATTTTCTCTGATATTTCCGTTTGGCGTACGGATCACAACCGCACTTCTTTTTCCGATCAGGCTCTTTGCAATAGGGGTAACTGCTCTTGTTTCCTCTGCATCCAGTCCCAGAAGAGTGGCAATTCCATAAGGATTACTCAGCATCCGTATTCCGGTTCCCGGCAAAGCTACTTCGATCGCTGCCAGTTTATCTTCCGGAACCCGGCTGATATGCCTGACTTCATCAATAATGGGAATCTTTTTATTCAGACGGTTTTCCACAAGGACCGCCTCATCGGCCTGAAGGATCAGCCCCCGGATATCCAGCTCCGGAATGTGCTGATTCAGTCTTGAAGCAACCTCTTCATAGGAAAACTTATTTGCAGCCACCACAATATAAGGAACCCCCGGCTTCCCTCTCCAGATATTTTCCAGATGAAGAAGATAGCCTGACGCCTCCCCTGCTCCTGCCGGAGTGGAGGGATTGTGACCGATCATAGAAGATTCTGTAATGATAGTCTCCGTAATGGTTTCCATTGCCGTATCTCCGATCACAGGCGCAGCCTCATTAAGGCGCACAAGGTCAAGAGCGCTTAAAGGCTGCCTGATCTTGTCCAGAGCCTCCAGAAGCGCTGACTTTATTCCGTGAACGTTTGGCAGAGTCCCCTTAGTTCCGGTTGTCATCCGGGAAGCTCCGGAGAGGAAATGGAAACTTCCATCCTCTCCCACACTCCCGATGCATACTTCAGTTGTGGAATTTCCTATATCAACACCCGCAATCAGTTTCAAAGAAGAATTCCCCTTTTTTCATAAATCTCTGCTGCTTCCAGAACCAGCTTTGCACAGTGCGGCGCACTGTATTTTTCCAGAAGTTCCTGTGCCATCAGCACAAGCTCTGTTTTTGTAGAACGGTTCGGGCGCAGTTTGTTGTACATGTTCAGTATCACCTCATCAGGCACATTTGCAAGTTCAGAAGCCCTCTGGAAATTTGCTTCCATCTGAGGATTGTCCGCCTCTTTTGCTACCTGTCCCTGGCGTTTCAGCATTTCCGGAGATATTTTAATATCCTCCGCCTGTACATTACCTCTTTTTACTTCATCCAGAGTAATGTCCGAAAGCTTTTTTCCTGTTTTGGAGGTAATGGTATCTGCTTCATTCTGTCCTAACGGATAGCTGCTCATCTTACTCCCTCCCATTCGATCATTCCTTTTTCCGGGTCCAGCTGTTCTGTTTCCACAATGTGCATCAAAGCTGCTTTTACCTGGTATTTCGCACGTACCATAGGGTCGTTGGTACACTCAATAGGCGTTACCTTTTCACCTTTTACGTACTTTGCTGCATTCTGACCGATCTTACGGTAGGTTTCCAGATTCATAAGCGGCGCCTGAGGAAAAAGTTCCAAATTAGAAAGAGGATACAGATCCTTCTGATGAATGACTGTAGTTCCTTTTGACTGGATTCCGATACCAATACCGGAACCGGAAAGCTTAGCTGCCTGAAGCGCCATAAAACATACATCTGAGGTATCCAGAACTTTTACCACACGGGAAGTCATTCCTTCCTCCTCAATTCCGGCTTTTACATTACGAAGAACCTCCTCAAGAGGGATTCCTCCCATGGTCTTATGGATTTCTGTCTGAAAAGCAGCTCCAACACCGATCACAATCTCTCTGGGATCTGTTCCCTGAGCTGCCTTTACAGCAGTTTCATAGGAACGCTTCGGGCGCATCCGTGTTCTTCCGGCAAGGCTTCCGGAGCCGGATGCTTCCGGTGTCTGAACTTCCTTTTCCGGCTGTGCGCCATTCTGGTGAAGCTGCTCCACAACCGCCTGAGTGATCGCACGGATCAGTTGTTCATTTACTTCCATAGCGCACCTCCTAAAATTCGTTTACATTGATTCTGTGAGGAATTGCCTTGATCTCCTCCCAGCGTTTGCCGGAAACACGATATCCGGTTCCCGGCCCCATATAGTCATTTGGTGTATTTACACCGGACATCACCTGGAAATGTTCATCCAAAATTGCTGCCGTATGCATATAATCACCAATAACTCTCTGTTTCAGCATATTCAGGATATTTTCTGCAAGCTCTGTATAACCGCTTTCGGCAAGAGCTTTTACCACATCAACACCTGTAATGCCACGCTTCATCATTTCATCCGCAGACATCAGATCTGCTGCCGCATCACGCTTCAGCGTATCTTTGCTTCCATGAGCATAGGTAACTGCCTCAACCTGCTCGTCCGTTACCTCAGTTAAACCAAGATATTTGAACACAGCCTGGACAGCCTTGCCTGCAGTGCGGCGCACACGGATCACGTCTTCCTCTGTAACAGGACGAAGACCTCCGTCCACCTGCATATCTCTCTGCATTACATTATAATCGTCAAAGTCCTCGGCATCAAAGTTGGAGCCTGCGAACATATTGTCATAATTGGGCTCTGCAGCATATCCGGAAAAGATAAAGTCTGTTCCCGGCATAAACTGAAGCATAGTCCTTGCTGTTCTTCTCATATCAGAATTGGAAAAACTCTGGTCATTGGAAGATGCACATTCCAGTCCAAGAAGGGCTGCAACAAGGTTCTCACCAATAACCTCACGGATTCCCGCCGGTACACCTGCAGTGACACCGATACAGCTTACAGAACCGTTCTGGATTCCCTGACTTCCTGCGCCTTTTGTCACATAAAGACAACGGCACTCAAGGTAAAGCATGGATTTCATCTCGCTGCTTCCCATAAGCACTTCACTTCCTGCACCGGAAGTAAAACGTACCTTTAATCCTCTGGAAGCATAGGCAGAATTCAGAAATGCCTTAGAATACGGAGTGTCATCTCCGTCAATAAATACTTTTTCCGTACCATAAACAGAAAGTGTTTCCGCATAAGTGGTAAGTCCGCGGATACCAAGTTCCAGCTCTGTAGCTTCCTCAGCAGAACACTGAGTCAGCACTCCCGGACGTCCCACCTGAGAACCGATCAGAAGAGCCATTGCGCTGAATGGAGCATATCGTGCCACACCCATAGTGGTTTCTTCCTCACTGAATCCTCTCAGAGCACCTTCAGCAGCATCCGCTGCAATCTGCACCGGATCATCCTTCAGGTTTGTAATATGAGCCTGATTTCCCGGAATCTTTCTGGCGCGCATTTTCTGCATTCCCATCATCATTTCCACCACATTCAGGCAGTTGATGACTTCCGCCATTTTTGCCGGAGTAATTCCGGATACAATCTCCAGTATCTCCTTACGGGAAACATTGATATCTACGATTTTTCTGGCAATCTCCAGGGAAGGAACTGCCATAGATGCCTCAGCTCTGTCTGTACGGATTGCATAATCCGCAATAAACTGATCCAGAAAATCAAAATCTTCTCTCTTTTTTCCGTCCAGTTCTGTGATAATATTGTTTTCTATTTTTACAGAAGGCTTCGGATCATAGGGACTGTGCATTGCCACAAATCCCATTTCCGGCCATTCGTCAATAAATCCGTCTTTATTTACTGCCCGGCGATCCAAAGCCTCGATTCTTTTCGATCTTTTCATATTGTCTACCTTTTCAGAAAAGTCTGTTTCAGTTTCTATGTTCCTTTCCGCTTAAAAGGACCACAGCTTTGTATAAATCTTTATAATATCTTCTTTTGTCGGTACACGTGGATTTGAAGGAGTGCAGGCGTCTGCAAGAGCTGCCTCAGCCATTTTATCCACCGCCGCAAAGTACGCATCCGGTGTAATGGTTCCGATTTCCTGAATGGTAAGCGGAATATTCATCTCTTTCAGCATAAACTGGATCCAGTTTACAAGTGAACGGACGCTCATTACTTTATTATAATTACTCAGTCCAAGGATATGAGCAATATTTGCATAACGTTTTACCGCAGGAAGGTATTCCTTCTGACTTTTGCTGTGCTTATTGATGTTCGCATTAAATTCCACAATATGAGGAAGAAGCATTGCGTTGGCTCTTCCATGAGGAATATGGAACATTGCGCCAAGCTGGTGCGCCATACTGTGTGTGATTCCAAGACCTGCAGTATTAAAGGAAAGACCTGCAAGACAGGAAGCTACATGCATTTTCTGACGCGCATGCATATCACTGCCATCCAGATAAGCTCTTAAAAGAAATACTCCGCAGATTTCAATGGATTTTTCTGCCAGAGCAGAAGAAAATTCATTGTGACCTGTGCTGACATAGGATTCCAGTGCGTGTGTAAATACATCCATTCCTGTGTCCGCTGTAATAGACGGAGGAACACTTTTTACAAGCTCTGCATCCAGAATTGCCTCATCAGCTGTAAGGCTGTCTGAAACAAGCGGATATTTCACTTTTGCCTCTGTGTCATTCACAACTGCAAAGGAAGTTACTTCTGAACCGGTACCGCTTGTAGTCGGAATTGCGATCAGTCCAACCTCTGCATAATGATTGATCTTTAAAGCAAATTCGCGGATCGCTTTTGAAGAGTCAATAGCGGAGCCTCCGCCAACTGCCACAACAACCTCTGGCTGAAAGCTCAGAAATTTCTTTACTCCATCTGCAATTTTATCTACAGGCGCATCCGGTACTACGTTGTGGAAAATATCATATTCTTTTCCGCCTCTTTTCAGAGGCTCTGTTATCAGGTCGATCATTTTGCTCTGAACAACAAAGGGATCTGTAATAATCAGAACTCTTTTATAAGGAATATCCTTCAGTCTTTCCAGTGCGTTCTCCCCAAAATGAATCACTGTTTTCATCTCAAAAGTATTCATGTCTGATGCTCCTTTTTTATGGCTGTGTGGGATACCGGCACTCGATTCCGGCATCTGCAAAACGGGCAAGCCACTTTTCAGTGGGCTTTCTGTCTGTTACAACCACATCTAAATCCCGCAGTTTTCCTGCTACAGAAAAAGCGGTCTGATCAAATTTTGTACTGTCAACTACCAGAATTTTTTTGCGTCCGGAAGCGATCATGGCTTTTTTGGTTGTGCCAAAAGCCTCCTGGGATTCCATGATCCCCCATTCCTGGTCAATAGATTTACAGGAAAAGAACACCTTATCCACATAATAGGATCGGATTACCTCCTCTGTTCTTGACCCCAGAAACGCAAGGTATCCCTCTTTCATAACTCCGCCGGTGGAAATAATATTCCAGCCTGACACGTCAGAAAGCTCTATCAAAATCTCCATGGAATTTGTAATAACGGTAAGCCGTTCCTTATCCTTTATGGCTTTTGCAATAAAAACTGCGGTGGTGCTTGCATCCAGAAAAATATGATCTCCGTCATTCACCATCTCTGCCGCAATCTCTGCCATTTTCTGTTTTCCGCTTACATTCTGGTTTTTACGAATATTAAAAGGCAGGTCAATGCTTACATTTTCATTAATAACGGCTCCGCCATAGCTTTTTGTGGCAAGCCCTTCTTTTTCAAGCTTGTCAAGATCCCGGCGTATTGTTTCTTCAGACACCTCGTAAAGTTGGCTGAGTTCACTTACCACAACCCTCTTTTCTGTCTGAAGCTTCTCAAGGATCAGATTCCGTCTTTCTAATGCCAGCATTTCTCCTGCCCCCTTTTTGAGAACTTATTATAAAATAGAATCGATCATACGTCTGTCCGGATGAGCAATAACAGAAGAATCAAGATACATACCTTTTTCTGCAACAAACTCTTTTGCTCTCTGGATGGACGCTTCTACTGCGGATACTTCTCCTGTAAGCATCATGTAAGATTTTCCACACATACCCTTTGCAATACGAAGCTCGATCACATCTACGATAGCTGTCTTGGCAGCCTGATCAGCTGCTTCGATAATGGAAGCAGCATCATATGTTTCCAAAATTCCAAGTGCGCTGATATCCTCGATCACAGTTGTTCCATACATTGCCGGAAAAAGTGATTCATGAGGGTTACCCAGTACAAAGCTGTCAATACATTTATCTTCATAAGTGGTAACTGCCGCGTCAACAGCCGCTTTTACCGCACTTAAATCACCGGTAATAATTGCAATATATTTACCCGGACATACGGTCTGTGCCTCAACGATCTCTACGTCAGAGGTCTTTACCATGGCATCCGCTGCTGTGATACCTGTGGCAGTGGTTTTAAATTCAATCATTCCGATTGCTTTACTCATGTTCTGCACGTCCTTTCTACTTTGCTGCAATTATGATGTAGCGGTCTGTTACTTCAGTTACTTTTCCGCAGATACTTGCATGAATGCCGACGCTTAAACCGTCAGCAGGCTTTGCAATCATCTGACCTCTTGTTACTTCATCGCCTACTTTCACAATTGCCTGTGCCGGAGCGCCGATATGCTGACTCAGAAGGATCTTAACCTTCGGCACAGCTACCAGAGTTTCATCCATCGGTGCATCCTTGTCATATTTTGTCAGTCCAAGACGGGCCATCAAACGTTCCTCCGGAACTTTTCTGTATTCTCTGGACTGCTGCACCGGTACCGGCTGTACGCCCTGTGCAGGTCTGATTCCTGCTTTTCTGAGTCCGCCTTTCATATCTGCCAGAAGTGTTCTGGGTGCCAGACTCTGAGGGCATGCATACATCTCGCAGACACCACAGGAACTGCAGAAATGAGAATCCAGATATGGATTCAGATCTCTGAAATCTCCGTTGGCAGCCGCTCTCATAAAGCGTGCCGGATCGATCGGATGTCCCAGATTGTTTCTCGGACAGAGATCTGTACAAGTATTACACTGGCAGCAAATAGACGCTGCACGTTTTAAATCTATAGAAGAAGTTCTCTGCTTCTTCATAACGATCAGATGATCCTTTGGAAGGACCAGAATCGCATTTGTTGTCTTTGTTACAGGATCAGAACCGCTGCCGATTCTTCCCATCATAGGTCCGCCTACAAAATATACGGCGTCCTTTGTTGTAATTTCACCAGCCTGTGCCACAACTTCATCCAGTGTACATCCAATAGGTACACGAACTGTGACAGGCTTGCTTACCTCTGCCACAACAGATACATATTTATCTGTTACAGGCATCTGTTTTTCCAGCGCGCGGTATACGTTGTAGATCGTCTCAACATTGAACACGATAACGCCCTGCTCAATAGGCAGACCTCCAGGTCTTACCACACGTCCGGTAGCTTCATAGATCAGAACAACCTCGTCGCCCATAGGATAAACTTCTTCAAGAAGATGGATCCTTACTCTCGGGAATTCTTCAATATGCTGCTGAAGTGCTTTTACTGTCTGCACATAAGATTTTTTAATGCCGATAATCGCCTCTGATGCACCGACTGTTTCTGCTACAAGATTGAAAGTTTTCATAATCTCATAGGCATGCTTTTCCAGCAACTGTCTGTGCAGTTTAAGCAACGGCTCGCACTCCGCACAGTTCATGAGAATGGTATCCGCCTTATCCGTAAGCTTGGCATAAGTCGGGAATCCGGCTCCGCCGGCACCTGCCACACCGCTGTCCTGCATTATTTTCTGTAATTCTTTGATTTCCATGGCGTTACTCCAATCCCGCACCGTCATCAATGATTCCGACTATCGCCGCATCAATAGGTGCTGTTTCTTCGCCGCAGCCAATTCGCGCTGCGCTTCCTTGTGCCACCAATACATACTCTCCGATTCCCGCACCGATCATATCGATTGCGACAATCTGGCTGAGTTCTGATTTCATATGATGCACCGGCTCTACAATCATAAATTTCTGTCCGATCAGTTTTTCACTTTTCCGCGTGGAAACCACGCTTCCAACTACTTTGCCTACAATCATGTGAGCCTCCGCATAAATATTTTTCTTAAATCCTCCTATGGGGATGCGGCGCATATATCCCAAAGGATCTTTTCCTGTGCTGCATCCCCTGCTTTTCGGAGGAACCTTATTTTATAATAGTAACTGTATTGCCTGTGGCAATCTTTGCCGCATTGGCCTCATCTGTATCAATATGCATTTCCAGTGTAAAGCTGTCGTCTACACGGATCTTTACCTGATTAAAGATCGTTCCGCGTTCATTGTCAGCCTTAACAGAAACGATATCGCCGTCCTTTACACCTGCTGCCTGAGCATCTTTCGGAGACATGTGAATATGGCGCATAGCCACAATACATCCCTCTTTCAGATAAACAGCCCCCTTGGGACCTACAATTGCAACAGGAGCGCTTCCGCTTACATCTCCGGATTCCCGAACCGGAACCTGCATTCCCAGTTTAATGGCATCTGTTGCAGATACCTCAACCTGAGATGCTTTACGAACTGGTCCTAAAATCCTCACATTCTCAATGGCACGAAGCTTGAGACCTACAATAGTGACAGTCTCGTTTGATGCAAACTGACCTCCCATCAGCTCTTTTTTCTTTGTAAGCTGATATCCCGGTCCGAATAAAGCCTCTACATGCTCCTGTGTCAGATGGATATGTCTTGCGGAAACTCCAATGGGAACCATGAAGCCCTGGCCCTTGCTTTCATTTTTATTAATGGACTCAATCACCATTTTGGTGATCAGCTCTATGTTCTTTGCTTCCAAGAATACACCTGCTTTCTGAATAAACATCCAGCCATGCGTCAGACAGCCGGGTCAGAGCCACCGCATATCTGCGGAAAGCTCCAGTCCTTTTGTCTGGTCTGCAATAAGACCCGGCCGCATGACTGAACCGCCTACTCTGACTTATTTAAGAACCGGAAGGATCTTCTCAACGTCTGTGTGAGGTCTTGGAATTACATGTGTAGCTACAAGCTCTCCAAGTCTGGATGCTGCTGCGCTTCCGCTTTCTACTGCAGATTTAACAGCTCCTACATCTCCGCGAACCATAACTGTTACAAGTCCGGAACCGATTTTCTCTGTTCCTACAAGTGCAACGTTTGCTGCTTTGCACATCTGGTCTGCTGCTTCGATAGCTGCTGTAAGTCCTCTGGTTTCAACCATTCCTAATGCTTCCTGTGTCATGATTTTTCCTCCTTGTCAATAATCCCTGTCAGGAAAATATCCCTGAATTATTTTTCCGGCTGTTCAGCCTTTTCTTCTGTCTGTTTTTCAGACTGTTTTTTCCATCGGCTTGCGCTGAGCTCCACAAGCTTTACAATTTCCTCATGGGGCCGCGCGATCACTGCATAACTTGCCGGTTTCTTAATTGCTTTGGCTACCGCTGTTTCAACGGCTTCGGTGACAGCCGACACATCACCCTGTACAATAAGAGTTACCAGGCGTCCGCCCAGCTTACGTTCCCATGACGCCAGCTCAACGTCTGCAGTTTTACACATAATGTCCAGCGCATCCATAGCGGCTACGACACCTGTAATTTCAATAAAACCATATGCTTTATTCACGAGCGAACTCCTTTACGCCTGTATGTTTTATATCTGCTTTTTAAACAGTCGGCAGAATTTTCTCAACGTCTGTGTGAGGTCTCGGAATTACGTGAGTTGCTACAAGCTCGCCAAGTCTGGATGCTGCTGCGCTTCCGCTCTCTACTGCAGCCTTAACAGCTCCTACATCTCCGCGAACCATAACTGTTACAAGTCCGGAACCGATTTTCTCTGTTCCTACAAGAGCAACCTCTGCTGCTTTTGTCATTGCGTCTGCTGCCTCAATTGCAGCGGTAAGTCCTCTTGTTTCTACCATTCCTAATGCTTCCTGTGCCATTTTATTTCTCCTCCTGAATCAAGTTTATATAATTGGGGACTATGTTCTGTCAGCTTTTATCAAGTGCGCTGATCTTTAACATTTTTTCCGTTCCCTCTTCAGGGTTCGGAATAATATAGTGCTGTACCACACCAGTCATCCGGTTCGCTACTTCCATTCCAGTTTCAACGGCTGCTGTCACATCCGTCACACTTCCGCGGAATTTGATGCATACCAGAAGCGGTACCGGCAGGCTGTCTGCATTTGCAGGTTTATTCTTATCGAATACCTCCAGGCGGACATTTGCTGCCTTACATCCGGCATCTGCCGCTACAAAGGCTGTGGCCAGCCCAAACACTTCCAGAATTCCTACAGCTTCTGCCATTTTGCTTCTCCTTTATTCTCCGGATTATTCATTCACAATGGCAATCTTCAGACCTGTCATTGCAAGGTTGGTCTCAAGAGCCTCGTTGATCTGCTCAAGCGGGAATTTGTGAGTGATAAGATCAGACATTGGAAGTCCGATTGCTTTTGCTCTCTTAAGGAAATCAAATGTAGTTGCATAATCTCTCAGAGTGTATACCCAGGATCCAACCAGATTGATTTCTTTGGAGCAGAGGTCAAAGTGAGGATTGATCTGTGCATCTCCGCCGTTGATAAAGAAGCCAAGTTCACAGAGTCCGCCGCCGTTGCGGATAAATTTGTAGATGTTTGCATGTGCCTTCGGATTTCCTGTACACTGGAATGCAAAATCTGCAAGATGTCCGTCCTGAGCTTCCTCAACTGCTGCTGTAAGAGCTTCCACACCCTGATAGTTCATAAAGTTTACAGTTGTGTCTGCACCCATTTTCTTTGCAAACTCAAGGCGCTGCTCGTTTCCGTCCACTGCACAGATATGCTCGATACCCATAGTACGGAGAACTGCAATACAGATAAGACCGATCGGTCCGCAGCCCTGAACAACAACTCTGCTGTTGAATTTCAGGATGCCTGTTGTTTTTGCTCTCTCTACTGCATGTACAAGAACTGCACATGGCTCGATCAGAATACGGGAATCCAGATCCAGATCACTTACATTAAAGAATGTGGAACCGAATTTTCCGCCTCTGATAAAGATGTAATCAGCGAACCATCCATTGAATTTTACATCATCATCCGGAAGAAGTCCATATACATCTGCGCCGCCCACGTTTTTCTTGTTCAGGTCAAACATGGTGATCTCCGGATCATCCTTGAAGATCATGCAGGTAACAACTTTATCGCCTACTTTTACCGGTTTGCCGGCTGTATCAACAGTTACGTTTTTACCCATGGCAACGATCTCACCGGTTCCCTCGTGTCCGAGAACTACCGGAATCAGGCCAAACGGGTCGTTTTTGTATTCATGAGCGTCAGTTCCACAGACACCGCATCCCTCAACTTTAACAAGGATGTCGTCATCTCCCAGTTCCGGAAGCGGATACTCCTGAAGCTCAAAATGTTTTTTCTCGGTCATCATTGCCACTCTTGCAGTTTTCGGAATTCCACCGTTTGCCGCCGGAGCTGCAGTAGCAGGAGCAGAAGTAGAAGCTACAGGAGCCTCTCCCTTTCCTGTCATACCGGAAAGAACCTGTTTTACAATTTCTTCAATATTTACATTGTTCATATCCATTGTTCTATTCCTCCTGATTAACGAATGCAAAGGCTGTCAGACATTACGCAGCGTCTTCTCTTTGTAAAGGTACTTGCGCTTGTAAGTCCCTCTCCTGTACGGCTGGCGATCGTAAAGGTGCAGAAGCCTTCTCCGCCGAATCCAAGTGCAGAATAAGACGGGCCATTCTTTACAAGGATTGCAGTATCGATTGCTCTTGCATACTTTGTGATATTGTCAACGTTTTTGGAGTGGATATGTGCTGAATGGCGATTGCCATGCTCCAGCCATACAGCCTGTTCTACCGCATCGTCAAAGTCTCTTGCTCTTACCATACCAAGGATTGGCATCATAAGCTCTTCAGTGATCAGCGGATGCTCCTTCGGTCCTTCGAATACGATGCAGCGGATATTTGCCGGCGCATCAACTCCGATCATGGACAGAAGTGTTCTCGCATCGCGACCAACACATTTACGATTCAGCTTGCCGCCTGCCAGAACAACCTCTGTAAGTTTGTCCTGTTCTTCCTTGGAAGCCAGGTAGCAGTCATTTTCAGTAATAAGATAATGCATCAGCTCGTCTGCAATGGAAGATACTGCAACAATTTCTTTTTCTGCAATGCATGGAAGATTGTTATCAAAAGTACATCCGTTTACAATATCCTGAGCCGCTTTGCGGATATCAGCAGTCTCATCAACAAGCGCCGGAGGATTTCCTGCACCTGCACCGATTCCTCTTTTTCCGGAGGAAAGAACTGCTGTCACAACACCCGGGCCGCCTGTTGCAGCGATCAGGTGAATGTCTTTATGTTTCATCATAATACCGCTGGTTTCCATTGTAGGATGTTCTACTGTTACCGCGATATTATCCGGGCCACCTGCTTCCAGGGAAGCCTCGTTCAGCAGATTAACTGCATAAATAGAAGTTTTGATTGCTGCCGGATGAGGATTGAATACAACTGTATTTCCGCCTGCCAGCATTCCAATCGTATTGCACAGAACTGTTTCGCTTGGGTTTGTACACGGTGTGATCGCGCCGATTACACCAAAAGGTCCCATCTCGATCAGAGTAAGTCCTCTGTCTCCAGACCATGCTGTTGTGGTGATGTCTTCCGTACCCGGTGTTTTGTCAGCTACAAGATGATGTTTCAGGATCTTGTCCCCAACATTTCCCATTCCGGTTTCTTCCACACCCATACGAGCCAGAACTTCTGCATTTTGTTTAATTTTTTTGCGAATGCAGGTAATGATCTTTTCTCTCTGGTCCATGGACATTCTCTTCACGATCAGTTCCGCCTTTTTGGCAGCCTCGATCGCATCATTCATATCCTTAAAAATACCATGTTTTCCGGCCGGAGCTTCCGCAATCTGCATTTTCGCCATAACTTCCTGTACAATTTCCTGTACCATGTTCTCACTTATTGGCATGAGATTGACCTCCTTAATTCATTCCGTCAGAATTATTTCATTCCAAGCTGTGCCATTACCTGTTTTGTGATGTTTGCGATCAGTTCAGCGTCTGATTCCTGAGCGCATGCTTCCGGAGCATGAGCAACCATGCAGCCGCCACAGTTATGGCAGTTTACGCCGTCTTTATTCTGACAGAGATCTGCCGGATGTTTGCCCGGAAGTCCCATTTTTCTTCTGATCTCATACAGTTTTTCGATAGTTTCTTTGTCGAATTCCTTCGGGCCGCCCAGAAGTTTGCTCTGATACAGAAGCTGTGCGTAGAACTCAACAGACTCCATTTTCATATATGCAGCGTTCAGGTCTGTAGACCATGTAAGTGCTCCGTGGCTCTCAAGAAGAACTGCATCAAAATATGGAAGATATTTTTCCAGTCTGTCCGGAATCTCATTTGTGGAAGGTGTACCGTACTCAGCGATCGGAACACATCCGAGAGCGATAACTGCCTCAGGCATGATCGGCTGTGTCAGCGGAATACCTGCGATTGCAAAAGAAGTTGCATATACAGGATGAGCATGTACAACAGATCCTACGTCCGGTCTCTTCTTATATACTCTCATGTGCATTTTAATCTCAGAAGAAGGTTTGAATCCCGGGTTAGCCTGGATCACATTACCCTCTGCGTCTACCTTACAGATATACTCTGGTGTCATAAATCCTTTGGACACGCCTGTTGGTGTGCAGAGAAACTCATTGTCATTCAGCTTTACGGAAATATTTCCGTCGTTTGCTGCTACCATGTTGCGATTGTAGATACGTCTTCCGATGTCACAAATCTGTTTTTTGATTTCAAACTCGTTTACCATGCTTTTTTCCTCCTTAAGCAATTAGGTGTCTTATTTTATTTCTAAGGAGATTTTACTCCTTAAAACCAAAGTTGTCAAGGAATTCTTGTTGATTCCTGTTGTTTTTATCGGTATTATGTTGTTGTTTTTGTTGTGTTTCTATTTTTTGTCATTTCCTGAAAAAACATACAATTGCATATTCTCTGTTCTCCCCAGGCTCTGACTTTTATTACAATCCACTGTAATACCGATATTTTATCCGCCAATCTGAACATACAGGGAAGTGATACTTTCTGCCGCCCGCTTCAGAGTTGTCATTTTTTCTCTGTCAGGAGGCAAAATCCCATCCATCAGATACTCCCTTCCCAGTCCTTCATATTTATCCTGCCCCAGTCTGTGATAAGGCAGAAGGTGAAGTTCTTTTACTCCGGGAAGAGAATCTGCAAAAGCAGCAATCCCACGGATTTCTTCCACAGTATCATTAAAGGTAGGGATCACCGGTACCCGTATGATCAGTTTTGTTTTTCCGGAGAGGGCAACCTTTCTGGCATTTTCCATCATCAGCTCATTAGATTTTCCCGTAAACTGTCTGTGCTTTTCGGGGTCTGTATGTTTGATGTCCATCAGATAAAGATCCAGATACGGAAGCAGTTCCTGAATGGTATCAAAAGACGCACATGCCATACTTTCGATCGCCGTGTTAATGCCCCGCTCTTTCGCCGCCCGAAGAAGATCTCTGGAAAACTCAGGCTGACAGAGACATTCTCCTCCGGAAAGGGTCATTCCCCCTCCGGAACGATAATAATAAGGTCTGTCTTTTTCCACCTCGGCAATCATCTCCGCCACTGTGGTGTCCTGCCCGATCACCTTATCCTCTCCCAGCACCTTCATGGTCTGTATCCTGTATTCCTGAGATTCCGGATTACAGCACCAGCGGCATCTGAGCACGCAGCCCTTCAGAAAAACAATGGTGCGGATTCCCGGTCCGTCGTGAACAGAGTATCTCTGAATGTCAAAAACTCTGCCCTTGGTATCTAAATAACTCATATCATGCCTTTCTGTTCATACTCTCTCAGGTTCTGATCCACTGTCCTGCTTCTGTTATATTTCGCCCGGACACCTTCCCATGATCAGAAGCCCTGTTCTGTTCTCCGGATAATATCATCCTGAAGAGATCTTGACAGAGTTGTAAACAGCGCACTGTAGCCGGCAACACGGACAACCAGATGTTTATATTTCTCAGGATTTTTCTGAGCATCCAGAAGCGTATCTCTGTCAACTACGTTAAACTGCATGTGCATTCCCTTCTGATCAAAATAGGAACGGATCAGAGCAGTAAATTTCTCAAGTCCCTCTCTTCCTGCCAGCGCAGAAGGATGGAATTTCTGATTAAACAGAGTTCCGTTTGATACAATAAAGTGATCCAGTCTGGCAACAGAATTGGCAGCTGCAGTAGGTCCGTTTACGTCTTTTCCTGCTGAAGGTGATACTCCGTCTGCAACAGGGGTATGAGCGTAACGTCCGTCCGGTGTCGCTCCTGTCTGTCCGCCAAGGGGAACATTTGCAGAAACCGGATAAAGACCTGCCTGGAACTGACCGCCTCTTGGATTCTTATAATTCTGAAGAGGTCTTGTATAGGTATACGCCACATCTCTTGCGAAATAGTCAACCTCCGGGATATCATTTCCAAACTTCGGAACCTCATCGATCATATGATGGATTTCCTCAAAACGTGCCTTCTGATCTTCTGACGGTTTCATGGTCATTACTGTTTCCAGCACAGATTTCACAGTGTTTTCATCAATGGTACAACCCTGATGCTCCATCTCCTTCAGGATAGATGCGGTCATATCCGCAGCCGTCTGACTGTCAATGCCTTTTCCATAATTCCATATAAGAGCTTCTTTATATTCCTCCATGGAAACTTTTCTGTCTTTGTATACAAGCTGACGCACTGCGTAAAGAGAATCTGCCATATTGGCGATTCCAAATCCCTGAGGGCCGGTAAAATTATATACCGCTCCGCCTTCCTGAACAGAAAGGCCTCTCTTCATGCAGTCATCCACCATGGAAGACAAAAACGGCAGCGGGCATCTTTCTGCGTGAGCCACATCAATGGCATTGTCAGCATTTACAAGAAGGGAAATGCAGTAATCCATCTGTTTTTTATAGGCATCATAGAATTCCTCAAATGTAGTCATTTTTGTTACATCACCTGTAGGAATTCCCACCATTTCCCCTTTGTCCATTCCATTGGAAAATACCAGTTCCAGAGGACGGCACATATTGAAGAATGCTGCATCATGCCAGCCGTCCGTTTTTCCGGCTTTCTGAGGCTCTACACATCCGATAATGTTATACTCTCTGGCATCTTCAAGAGAAAGACCTCTGTTCTGAAGAGCCGGAATGATCACTTCGTCATTATAATAAGCGGGAAGTCCGATTCCTGTTCTGGTCAGTTCTGCAGCCTTGATCAGGAATTCATGTGGAGTTCCGTTCCATACTCTTACAGAAAGAGACGGCTGCGGCAGATGAACATGCATGGATGCCTGGATGCACATAATTGAAAGATCATTTGTCACATCCTCTCCGTCTTTGTTCTGTCCGCCTGCGATCAGATTCTGGAACAGGCTGTAGCCGGCAAATCCTTCTGCTGAGGCAGCATCACGACATTTGTTCAGGTCGTTCAGCTTTACCCAGATGCAGTCCATAAGTTCCTGCGCAAACTCTCTGGTAATATTTCCATTATCAAGATCCCTTTTATAATAAGGATACATATACTGGTCAAAACGTCCCGGAGAGATAGAATGACCGCTGGATTCCAGCTGAATAAGCTGCTGAATAAACCAGAAAGACTGACATGCCTCATAAAAGCTTCCGGCTCCCTTGGCAGGAACACGACTGCAGTTAAGAGCAATTACCTCAAGTTCATTTCTTCTTACAGGATCATTGCATTCAGCAGCCATTTTTTCTGCCAGCGCCGCATAACGTTGCGCATATTCAATCACTGCCTGACAGCTTAAGATCACTGCATTTAAAAAGTGAGATCTCCTTGCATAATCACCGTCTCCCACCTGACATTTGTCCAGCTCCGCCTGGGCTTTTGCCATGATTCCTTCATATCCGATTGCAAGAACTTCCTCATATTTTACGGTTACATGACCTACACCGTTATAGAAATAGTTTCCAGGTGTAAAAATATTATGTTCAATGGCTTTTATTGCCTCCGGAGCCATGTAGGAGGTTGCCAGCTCACTGGTTGTCTTCCCTTTCCAGTATTTATGTACCTCTCTTAACTCCTGTTTTGTTTCTTCGGCAATGTAAAACGGGTCCGCGCTCCTCGTTTCAACCGTATCCAACTCATCCTCCAGCCACTGATAAGAAAATTCGGGATAAGTCTGACAGCCTCTCGGCGCAATGGTACTGCTTCCTACGATCAGCTCCTCATCGCGTATAATGATGGGGATATGACGCAGTATATGAGCAAATGCCTCCGCACGCCTGGTAATCATAGGTTTGCCTTCGGTTGCCTGATAAGATTCTGTAATCAGCTTTGCTCTGGCAGATTCGATCACCGGCATTTTCTCATACAGATGGTCAACCAGTCGTGTGATTCTGGGTGACTTTGGAATATCTGTGGTATTAAACATTTCCACGCTTCTCCTTTCTCACAGCTTTTCCGGACAAAATCCGGCTGCCGTGTATCATATACAGTCATTATACGCCATCCTTCCCTGTGCGTCAACAAAAAGCAACATACCTTTTTCCAAACAAGCGAGGTTTTTGTTGTTTTTTATGTGTGTTTTTTTGTTGTTTTTTATTTATTGTATTTTTACATGAACATTGCAAAATCCCTATATCAGAATCCTTTCGGCTGAAATCCCGAAGCTTTTATAGAAAAAGGGACTGGTGATCCTGCATTATTTCTGTCAATAATCCAAAATTTTCCAGTCCCTTTTCACTTAATTTTTATTGTATTTTCTTAATTTTAACCTATAAAGGCGTCCCTGCCGCTCATGGCAACGAAAATATCAGGATTTTCTCTCTCATATCATTCCCGGGAAACAGATCCATGCACTGGATAATCCCTCTGTACTGCAATTCGTCCAGTCCATTAAGGTACATCTCATATTCCTGAGAAGGATAATAAAAATACAGTCTGATCTCCCGTTGATTTTCATACCAGGATTCCAGTATCCTTGCCATTGCCTGTTTGAGAATCTCCAGACAGAACGGATTAAAGAAAAAACACCGATCCACCTGTTCCGGAACCTGATAAACTGCTGCATCCTGCTGCTCAAAACATACTTTTCCGGAAGAAACTGCCTTTTCCCGGTTCCGAAGAGCCGCCTGATAAAACCGCTCATTATATTCAATTCCGACAGATCTGCACCCAGTCTGATAGGACAAAAAGAAATCTACCCGTCCCTTCCCACATCCATAATCAAGAACCGTATTTTTCTTTCCTATCTCACCACTGTTTCCAAGCCTTTCCAATACCGAATAAGGCGTGGGTTCATAAGGATATTTGTACTGGTCTGAACCTGTATCATCCCGTCCTGATGTACGGATTTTTAACATTCTGTCCCAGGAATCTTCTTTCATGCCAGACACTTCCTCCTGCTATTTCTGAACTTCATTTTCCAGATGTTCCTCCAGTGTAGGATTCATACGACGGATCACCATAAGAGTTATCAGCATCAGAACAATTCCCACCGGAAGAGCAATCCAAGCTGTTTTTACAAAGCCTGCCACCAGATAGGTAATAAAGGATACTACTGCTGCCATCATAGCATACGGAAGCTGCGTAGACACATGATTCACATGATCGCACTGCGCTCCGGCAGATGCCATGATCGTTGTATCTGAAATCGGTGAACAGTGATCTCCACACACTGCCCCTGCCATACATGCAGAAATAGAAATGATCATAAGCTCCGGATCAGAGTTCTCAAATACAGCTACTACAATAGGAATGAGGATTCCAAAAGTTCCCCATGACGTTCCTGTTGCAAAAGCCAGTCCGCAGCCAACCAGGAAAATAATTGCAGGAAGAATGTTCATCAGTCCGCCTGCCGCAGAACGCATCGCATTTTCTACAAACGCAGCTGCTCCAAGGCTGTCTGTCATGGATTTTAAGGACCAGGCAAATACCAGGATCAGAATTGCAGGAACCATTGCCTTAAAGCCTTCCGGAATAGAATCCATACATTCTTTAAAAGAAAGAACTTTGCGGATCATATAAAAAATCACAGTAAGAACAAGGGCAAATGAACTTCCCAGCGTCAGACCGACAGACGCATCACTCTGAGAAAATGCAGTCACAAAATCTGTTCCGCTGAAAAATCCTCCCGTATAGATCATACCGATCACACAACAGATCACAAGGCAGACAATAGGGATCACAAGATCGATCACTTTTCCTCTGGGATTTACTTTTCCACCTTTTTCTGCATCCGCATAAGGCCGTCCCTCTGTGGTATAAATATCTCCTTTCAGAGCATTGACCTCATGGACTCTCATACTTCCAAATTCTGTTTTGATCAGCACCATACCTACCATCATCACAATGGTAAGCAGCGCATAAAAGTTATAGGGAATCGCTCTGACAAAAATGGAAAGTCCGTCTTCTCCCTCTACAAATCCACTTACTGCTGCCGCCCAGGATGAAATTGGTGCGATAATACACACCGGAGCCGCAGTTGCATCGATCAGATAAGCAAGTTTTGCTCTGGATACATGATGCTTATCCGTTACCGGCCGCATAACACTTCCAACAGTCAGACAGTTAAAATAATCATCAATAAAAATCAGAACTCCCAGCACGATCGTAGCAAGCTCTGCTCCCACTCTTGTTTTGATCCGTTTAGCAGCCCAGCGTCCAAAAGCAGCAGAACCGCCGGCCTTATTCATCATACATACCATTGATCCAAGAATCACAAGAAAAATCAGGATTCCCACATTATAGCTGTCAGACAGAACACTGATGATCCCTCCCTGGAAAATATGTGTTACAGTGCCCTCAAAGGAAAATCCGGAATACAGAAGCCCACCTACCAGAATTCCCAGAAACAGAGAGCTGTATACCTCCTTTGTGATCAATGCCAGCGCAATGGCTACTACAGGCGGAATCAGCGCCCAGAATGTAGCATAAAGCGCAGGCTGTGCCGCCTCTTCCGCTTCTGCCGCAAACACAGACAGCGGACTTGTCAGAATTCCCAGAAGTATCATTGTAAGAACAGCCAGGAATGCTTTTCTTTTGTTTCGCATATCTTTCCTCCCTCTGATATAAAAAGAGCCATGGATGTGTCTCCGCGCGGAGTTCTCCATGGCATCTGATCCCTGTCTGATATTTATCCGATCCTGTCAGTCCCTGATAGCGCTCCACATCCGTGACAGTCTGCAAAATCTTATTCTGCAGCCCAGGGTTCTGCCTCCTGGCGGTCAAAACCCTTCGGCGGTTTTTCCTTTCGCCGGAAACTGTCTGCCATGACATGATACAAACTCCCTGTAGGACTATGCTTGCATCTGTTTCCGGGTACTGATAAAACCCGCACCTCTATCCTGTACTCTTTTATCTGATTTACTTTTTATTTACTGTAACAGCTTTTAAGAAAAATAGCAACAGGTTTCTGCATTTTTTACAGATTTTTAAAACAATGCCTGTGTTATTTCCATAGTTACCAATATAGAATTCCTCTGTTGATGTTCTCGATTGAAAATTAATTGAATCAATAAGATACTCTTATATATAAAAGTTTTGCAGACCCCTGCCGCCCAAAATGGCGCAGGGGCAGAATCGTTTTCCGGCAATACAGAATCATTGCCGACTTCTTATTTTTTATCTTCTGAATTAAAATATATCTTTGCCTTTTCTTCAAATGCATCCAGAGAATCGGTCCTTGCGGCCAGCTTAAGCAAAACCTTCAGGATTTCAATGCTTTCAAGATTTCGAATCTTTTCCTGCAGCTCACAGGGAATTTCTCCTATTTCCTCAAGAAGTTCTAAAATCCCCTCCTGTGTGGCCTCAATTCTTCCTTCCTGTTTTTCCTCCCTCAGCATTTCCTCAAAAATCATATAGCGTTCTCCCATTTCCCGGTCTGTCTTAATCTGCCGGATTGTTTTCTGGAACTTCCGAACCAGTTCGTCCCCAAACTCCTCTTCACTCGCTTCAAGATCAGCCGTAGCAAACTTTAAGAACCTGACAAGCTCCTGTGATACTTCTGCTTCATTCTCGCCTTTGGTGCTCAGAAAAATAGTACAGCTGTCATCTTTTAATTTTACATCGGGATCTTCCTCGCATATATTTCGGAACGTATAACAGTATCGTTTTTTATCAAACGGATCGAAATCGCATACAAAGATCACAAATGTAGCCGGAAGCGTGTCATAATCCTCGCCACTTTCCAAAGCTTCCATCACAATTTGACTGTGGTAATACCTGCTTCTTTTTCCAAGTTCCTTTTTCTTTCGTACCTGCATTTCTACATTGTAGTGGCTATGATTGGTATCTTCAGCGTAAATATCCAGACGTACATTTTGTACTCCGGATGATAGATCATACTCTTTTCTTTGCTTACCACCACACGGGCAATCGGAAATCCAAGCACCATTTCCAGAAAACTCTTACAGTTTTCTTCCACACTCATTACTGCGCCAAACATAAAATTATCCTTGATCGTCAGGTCCTGTAATGTTTTTCGTTTCTTCATTCTTCCTCCAGTTCTACAGAGGAATCCTATAGAATAATTATATCATGTACTCACTCAGACTTCTATCTTTTTCATCCAAAAAATTTGCTGCCGTCATCAATTTATCTGAATGGATTCTCAAGTTGAGAGTATCTTATCCCGCAGCTTACAGAAAATTCTATAATTTTTATTCTGCATCTTTTATTTTGCTTCCGGGAAATACAACTGCTCCCATCGCCACCACCAACATCAGCAACACAGCACATCCCACAAGAATCCCGTTAAAGAACCGCATCCACAACGCGCCAATCACCAATGGAAACATAATATTTAGTATATTGGAAAATGATTCAATCACCCCAAGGACTACCGGTGCATTTTTATCTCCCTGGCATACTTCCACACAATCGTACAAATATCCAAAGGACACCGGCGCAAACATATCCTTTAAAAGGCTGATGCAATAGCCTGCCATAAACCAGACGTTTCCTGTCGGAATCAGAAACAGTGCAACTGATACGATATCAAAGCCCACATCAAAAAGATATACCCACTTTTTATCCAGTCTGTCTGTAATAAGAGCGAGAAACAGGGAGCAGATACAGTTAATCACGGTAAAAACAGCCGTATATTTCAAAAACACAGAAATCTCTATCTCCCGGACAATCGCCAGAAGCGGTATAAACCGCAGAATCGTGCCGTAAAATCCTGTTGCGATCTCTGTCAGTAAAAACATGCGTACAACACGATCCCGAATTACATTTCCAATCTGCTCTATGTACTCTTTTAAATGTATTTTTTCCTCTTCTTCCCGCTGGATCCACTTCCGTCCATTCCAGGTAAAAACCAGAGCGATCAGAAAACCCACGCTCAAAAATCCATAGGCTGCCTCCATATTCCATTTGCCGATCAGCCAGCCGCTGAACCATGTACTGATCGCTATCGCCCCATAAAGAAAAATATCCCTCAGAGCAAAATATCCTGTCCGTTCCTCTGAGGGTACTGCAAGATTAAAGGAATTTCCCGCCGAATAATTAAACATAATCCTGACACAGTAAACCAGAAACAGACCCACAAAAGCCACTGCCTTATGCTCTGTCAGAGAGATTCCTACTGCCGCCCCGGCTCCCAGGAGCAAAGACAAGCTTCCCACTGCCAGAGGTGAAAATTTTTTTGAAAAATATACAATCAAAAGCGGCAGCACAACATCCATAATACTTAAAAGAGAAAGAAAAATTCCATACAGAGAATTTCCAATTCTTTTTTCAAACAAAAATGGAATGTTGTTTTCCATACCACCACTGGCAACATAAAAGAAGAAATATACAAGTAAAATCAGAAAATAGTTCCTGAGTATAGGTTTAAATGAAGAAAATAATTTTTTCATGTTATTTTTCTCCTATATAATTCAGCAATTATCCGTGTGTCCCTTCTGTCGCCTCCTATATGATTCAGCAATTACCCGTATGCCCCCTCTGCCACCTGCAGTTCTCATGCAATTTTGTCATTTTTCATTGACTTCTCACCTTATTCCTGCCATACTAAAAGTAAATTTTATGTCATTCCCTGCAAATAAGGGATATTTTATATTTACTTTATAAGGAGCAGACTATGTATCTTTCTGATATGCATACACATTCTATTGCAAGCGGTCACGGAACCAGCTGTACGATTTCCGAAATGGCAAAAGCCGCTTCCAGAAAAGGTCTGAAGCTTCTTGGTATTACGGACCACGGTCCGGCCACACTGGCAGCCGGAACTCCGTCCTATTTCCGAAGTCTGACCTTTTCCCCAAGAAAACGCTTTGGTCTGGAATTATTCTATGGAATCGAACTTAATATTCTTGATAAAGAAGGACATATTGATCTGGAGGAAGAGCTGCTGTCCAGACTGGACTATGCCATTGCCAGTATCCATGCCCAGAATTACAAAAACGCTTCCTGTGAAGAAAACACGGAAGCCTACATAAATGCTATAAAAAATCCTCATGTAAAGATTCTGGGGCACTGCGATAATCCCCGTTTTCCGGCAGATTATGAAAAGCTGGCTTTTGAATCTAAAAAACAGAATGTGATTTTTGAAATCAACGAGGCTTCACTGGCTCCTTACAGCTACCGGGGCGATACACGGACCAATAACCGGGAAATTCTCCGCTGCTGCCGAAAATATGACCTTCCCATTCTTCTCTCCAGCGACAGTCATGGAAAAGAACATGTAGGGGATTTTACCTATGCCGCTGATTTTGTACATGAAGAAATGTTTCCTGAAAGTCTGATTCTGAACAATCAGATTCCCAGATTAAAAGTGTTTCTGCAGACCCGTTCCTAAACAGAACAGGGTCTCTGTAAACACGCTCACCGAATAATAAAATCTCAACGCCTCTATTTTTGCTCGGAATCCTTTATTTTTTTCATCATTTCTGCCAGTTCCGCATATTTTCCCGTTACATATCCATAATTTTTCCTCTTATGGGGAAGCTGACAGTTTGTACAGTCCTTGATTCCTTTATCTGTGTAACGGAAATTTCCACCACATTTATCACCCAGCGCATAAAGCGGGCAATAGCAGAACAGACAGTTAAAATTTTCCGGATGTGCCCCCTCATGACAGGGGAAATATTCACATTCCTTATTGCTGAAAAACGAATAATGCTTGTCTTCCCAGTATGGTTTTTCCATAGCCTTCTCCTTTTATTTTCTGTTAACTATTTTCTTTACGTTTCTTACTATACCGGCATTTAACAATATAACTGTAAATTGATTGCTGAAAACTCATACCTTTTCCATTTGCTAATCTTCCACTGATACAAAATAACCAATATATTCTTTCATATACGCATATTACAGGTTTTATTGTCTGAAATCCGGTATTTACTTTTTATAAAATACACTTGTAAATGAACTGATGAAAGCTTATACATTTACTGTCTGCTAATCTTCCACTGATGCAAAATAACCAATGATATTCTTTCATATACGCATATTATAAATTTTGATTTTAATGTGCAGAACACTATATCTGTACATCTAGGGAATATAACAAAAAATCGGCGTACCAAACGCCGACATACAGATCATTTTGAGGGTGCGATCTACTCCGGGGTAGACCATGAATTCGTTCAAAATATGCGGAGGGAACGAACGCATCCGGAGTAGTATCGCCTGCCATTTAATCATCACCCTTTAAGGGTAGTATAATTCATACGAACAGGCGAATTCCATAAAAAATGCCTGCTTCCATAAAGCAGACAACGCCTGAAAAATGCGGTTTTTTTCAGGTTGGCTGTTACACTTTACACGGAAGTTCAACCTCGCCATACAAAGCAGGTTTCCTGACTTCAGGCTCAATGCTCCTTTTCCCCTTCTCATACATATGTACAATGGTTTTTTGAAAATTCGCTCCTCTGTTACAGTGACCGGATCGCTCAGGACTTTCACCTGATTCCCTTTTCTGACTATTTCGCGGAAAACAGTCAGCACTTTATATGTTCAATATGGAATTATACTGGCATCATCTTACCACGCTCTTATATAAATGTCAAGAAATTCGAAACAAAAAACATCCAATTTTCCAAAACAAAAAAATCCAATTTTTAGTTTTTAAAGCTATACATCCTAAGCAAAAAAACAGCCATTTTTGACCTGTACATAAACAATATTCCGCAAGCTGTTTTTATGCGCTTTCAAAAATCTTGGGAACGGATGTGGAAACAAAAAAGGCGCAAGTTCAGAAAATATAAAGAATACCTGGTTCCACTTACCAATTCAATGTTGTGTATTCTGTCTGTAAGATCAAAGATTACCCATCATTTTATCTTTTATAACAGCCAGAATTTCTCTTGGAATATAGATGACAAGCCTCCAGGAACGATATCGGGCGGAAATTCCGCAAATATTTCTGCACCCGCATTTCTTTCCAATGGCAACTCCACGGAACACATGAAAATTATTTGTAACAACTCCTACTGACTTATTCAGATCACCAATCTTTTTCAGGCTGAAATCCAGGTTTTCTTTTGTATTGGTAGATCTGTCTTCCAGAATCAGTCTCTCTCCGCTGATTCCATGACCGGTCAGATAATCGTACATGGCTTTTGCCTCACTGACAGCTTCTCCTTTGCCCTGTCCACCGGAGAGAACTGCTTTGGTATCCGGATTCTTTTCCAGATACTGCAAAGCCCTTCTGGTGCGTTCCAGAAGGGCCATACTCAATCGTGTTCCGTCCACATGGGCGCCAAGCACGATAATGTAATCAAGATCGTCTTTGATTTTCATTATTTGCCGCAGCAGAATTTATATTTCTTTCCGCTTCCGCACGGACAGGGATCGTTACGTCCGATCTTGTGCGGTTTTACAACAGTACCGGATTTTTTCTGCTCTTTATACAGCTCTTTACGTTTTTCCTCTGTAAAAATATTGTTCCACTGAGGAAGCTCATACAGCCAGTCAGCTTTTGCATCAACCATATTTTTGTAAAGAAGTTCTTTGTCAAAAGCAAGGTTTACTTTAGTGTCCTCATCCATTGTCTCAATAGGGTTCGGAACTTTAAGGCTGTCATTGATACCATCCAGGAAACCAACCATAGTCAGAACATCCTGTCCGTATTTCTCAGCAAGTTCTTTAACTGTACCGTTTACCACTTCATCCGGATTGGAAAGAAGCTGCTCATAAATGTTTTTTTCAATATTAAAATAAGTTGCCCAGAACTGCTGAAGTTTATTGCGGTCTGCCTGCTGGTCATAGGCCATTGCACGCCACTGCTCTAAAATTGTTTTATCACTCATGTCGTTTCATCCTCTTTTCAATGTATTATCAAATTTCACCAGTGTCCATATTATAGCACTTTTATCTCCAAAAAACAAACCCTATTTTATCCCATTTTCCATTGATTCAGGCAAAAACGTTACTGTTTACTTCGTTCACAGCGACCTGCCCAACATATATTCCGCATCATCTCAGACAATCATATTTTATCCCTGTTTCTCTTGCGTAAAAATATAATCGTCTGATTTTATGATCCATGTATAAGACACTGAAATCATGGTCATACTGTTACTGTTCACTTCATTCCCGGCCACAGACAAAAGTTCATTCCACATTGTCTGTGGCAATGGAACCATGAACAGAAACACCCGAAAACTTTTGCTGCCGTAACAGAGTGAACAGCAGCAAGTTTGGAAATACTTATATCCTCCCCTTTAAAGGTTCCGGAACTGACGCTCTGACGCGGTTCCGGGATTTTTATTTTACGCCCAGAGCTTCCAGATCTGCCGCTGCCTGTTTAAAATCATGAAAGCGCACTGCATGCATTCCCAGTTTGCGCGCTCCACGGCAGTTTTCCTCCCGGTCATCAATAAACACACATTCTTCGGGTTTCAGACCGTAATCTTCCAGAAGTATCTTATAAATCGCCGGTTCCGGCTTCACTTCTTTTACGTCACAGGAAAATACTGCTCCGTCCATATACTTCAGGAAATTCATTTTTGCCTTTGTACGTTCCAACATATACTCACTGTAATTAGAAAGAATATAAAGACGATATCCACGTTTTTTCAGATACTGCACCCAGGTCTGAGCATAATCTTTTGTTCCAATGGTCTTCGGAGTTTCTCTCAGAACTCTTCGGATATCTTTTTTATATTCAGGAGCCTTTTCTATAAATTTACGGATATATTCTTCCTCATCATAAAGCCCCTTATCTCTCTCATTCCAGAGATCACTCTGAAAAATTTCCTTTGCCAGCTTCTTCTCCTCTTCTTCCGGGAAATGAAAGCCTTTCAGATAAGTTTTCCAATCATAATCTACCAGAACATTACCCACATCAAAAATAACATTCTTGATTCTGCGTCCATCTTTTTCCAGTCTTTTTCTGTTGAGAAGCCTGTACATAAGCCACATTGCATAAGCCATCACGGCCGCAAACAGCGCTCCTGCAAGAGAAGCCATAAATTTTCCCATTGAAAAGGTTCCGGTAAGGGCATAATACATGGGAAGACAGAAGACCACCAGAAGAAAAACCGCTCCTGCAAGAGCCAGTCCTTTTTTCCATTTACTCATTGATACTGTACACATCCTTTCTGATAACAGCGGATTCCTTATTAGCTGTCCGCTGTAGTTTCAGTTACCGAAAAATCCGTACAGAATATATTTTTTCCGGTAACTAAAAAACGCCGAAGATACTTCCCCGGCGTTTTGTTGATTTATTTTCTGTAAATAATATCGTTTCTTTCCGGTCCGTTGGAAACCATTGTAATTGGGAATCCGATCTGTTTTTCCACAAATTCTATATATTTGCGGCAGTTTTCCGGCAGGTCTTCGTATTTTCTGATTCCACGGATATCGCATTTCCATCCCGGAAGTACTTCCAGAACCGGTTTTGCTTTTTCCAGAAGTCCTGTTGTAGGGAATTCTGTTGTAACCTTTCCGTCAATCTCATAACCTGTACAAACAGGAATTTCATCCAGATATCCCAGAACATCAAGCACAGTAAATGCAACATCAGTTGTACCCTGCATACGGCAGCCGTATTTGGAAGCCACACAGTCAAACCAGCCCATACGTCTCGGACGTCCGGTGGTTGCACCATATTCTCCACCGTCTCCGCCTCTTCTTCTGAGCTCGTCAGCTTCTTCGCCAAAGATCTCAGAAACAAAAGCGCCAGCTCCTACTGCACTGGAATAAGCCTTGCATACAGTAATGATCTGCTTGATCTCATATGGCGGAACACCTGCGCCGATAGCGCCATAAGCCGCCAGAGTGGAAGAAGAAGTTACCATCGGATAAATTCCGTGATCCGGATCCTTCAGAGAACCAAGCTGTCCCTCAAGAAGAATCTCTTTGCCTTCTTTCAGTGCATTCCACAGGAACAGAGAAACATCTCCCACATGTGGAGCAACCATTTCTTTATATTTCATCAGCTCTTCCATAATATCATCCGGATTCAGAAGAGGTTTGTGATACAGATGCTCAAGAAGAACATTTTTTGTTTCACACACACGCTCTACTTTTTCTCTGAGCGCTTCCTCGTCAAACAGCTCTGCTACCTGGAAACCGATTTTTGCATATTTATCAGAATAGAACGGCGCAATACCGGATTTTGTGGAACCAAAGGATTTACCGCCCAGACGCTCCTCCTCATACTGGTCAAACAGAATATGATACGGCATTACGATCTGCGCTCTGTCAGAGATCATGATCTTCGGAGCCGGAACTCCTCTGTCCACAACCTCCTGATATTCTTTGAAAAACACCGGAATGTTCAGCGCCACACCATTGCCGATAATACTTGTGGTATGGTCATAAAATACGCCTGACGGAAGTGTGTGAAGCGCAAACTTACCATAATCATTCACGATCGTATGACCTGCGTTGGCACCTCCCTGAAATCTTACGATAATATCCGCTTCCTGGGCAAGCATGTCAGTGATCTTACCTTTTCCCTCATCTCCCCAGTTTGCTCCAACTACTGCTTTGATCATAACACTATTTCCTCCTCGTGTTGTTCTTTGATCTCATTATACATTAATTTCTGCGGTTACTCCCAGAAGTTCTTTGTGGGCTTCCAGAACAGGCTGTACTGTCTTAGAAAGAAATACCTCTGTCTGCTCTTTTGCTCTTCCCACATATCTGGAAGGCTCCATAGTCTTCTCCAGTTCTTCCAGAGTCAGGTTAAATGCCGGATCTGCTGCGATCAGTTCCAGAAGATTATTGTCTTTTCCTTCTACTTTAACAGTGCGTCCCGCCTCCATGGAAAGCTCTCTGATACGCTCATGAAGCTCCTGACGGTCTCCGCCTGCCTTTACTGCATCCATCATAATATTTTCTGTTGCCATAAACGGAAGCTCGGAACGAAGACGTTTTTCGATTACCTTCGGATAAACAACCAGTCCGTCTACCACGTTAAGGCACAGATCCAGGATTCCGTCAATAGCAAGGAAGCCTTCCGGAACGCTCAGTCTCTTGTTTGCAGAATCATCCAGAGTTCTCTCAAACCACTGAGTTGCTGATGTGATCGCCGGATTCAGGGCATCTACCATCACATATCTGGAAAGTGACGCAATACGCTCGCTTCTCATAGGATTTCTCTTATATGCCATAGCAGAAGAACCGATCTGTGATTTCTCAAAAGGCTCCTCAACTTCCTTCAGATGCTGAAGGAGTCTGATATCATTGGACATCTTATGAGCGCTTGCTGCAATTCCTGCAAGAACATTAAGAACTCTTGTGTCCACCTTACGGGAATAGGTCTGTCCGGATACCGGATAGCAGTTTTCAAATCCCATTTTTTCTGCGATCATCGGATCGATCTTGTCAATTGTTTCCTGATCTCCGTCAAAAAGCTCAAGGAAACTTGCCTGCGTTCCGGTTGTTCCTTTGGAACCCAGAAGTCTCAGTGTGCCTAAAACATACTCAAGATCTTCCAGATCCATCAGAAATTCCTGAGTCCACAGGGTAGCGCGTTTTCCTACTGTTGTAGGCTGCGCCGGCTGAAAATGTGTAAACGCCAGTGTTGGCTGATCTTTATATTTATCTGCAAATCTGGACAGCTCTGCGATCACATTGACCAGTTTCTTGCGAACCAGCTTCAGAGCTTCTGCCATAACGATAATATCTGTATTATCACCTACATAACAGGAAGTAGCTCCCAGATGGATGATTCCCTTTGCTTTCGGGCACTGTACCCCATATGCATAAACGTGGGACATAACGTCATGGCGAACCTGACGTTCTCTCTCTTTTGCCACATCATAGTTAATATCGTCTGCGTGAGCTTTCAGCTCATCAATCTGCTCCTGCGTAATATTCAGGCCAAGTTCTTTTTCTGTCTCTGCAAGGGCGATCCATAATCTTCTCCATGTACGAAATTTCATATCCGGTGAGAAAATATACTGCATTTCTTTACTTGCATAGCGCTCTGAAAGCGGACTTACATATCTGTCTGTACTCATTCCGTTTCTCCTATCATTTGAAAAATTCCTGCCGTGATCTGCCGGTTTCAGACAGAGCCAGGATCTCTGTTCCTGCCTTTTTCCTGACAGTCATATCATACGAGGAAAATTATATAACATCCCACATTTAAAAGCAACCTCTTTTCTCAGGCTCCCTGATGGAATTTGCCCAGAAATTCCCGCATACGGACATTACCGGAAGAAAACACCTGCTGAGGAGTGCCCTCTACCGCAATTACTCCCTGATCCATAAAGATCACCCGGTCTGAAATATCTTTTGCAAAATTCATTTCGTGGGTAACGATCACCATTGTAATATGAAGGTCTGCAAGGGAGCGGATCACCCGAAGCACTTCTCCGGTAAGTTCAGGGTCCAGAGCCGAGGTAGGTTCGTCAAAAAACAGGATCTTCGGATTCAGAGCAAGCGCCCTGGCAATAGCCACACGCTGGCACTGACCTCCGGAAAGCTGACAGGGATAAGCGTTTTCTTTGTCAGAAAGCCCCATTTTTGCAAGAAGCTCCCGGGCTTCCCTGTAAACTTCCTCCCTGTTTCTTTTCTGTACATGGATTGGCGCATCTGTGATATTCTTGATTACAGAATAGTGTGGAAACAAATTAAAATTCTGAAACACCAGTCCGAAACAGGAGCGTATTTCTTTTAACTGTTTTCCGGAGGGAACAGCTGCCTTTCCGTTTTCCATCCACACGGTTCTTTTTCCCATATAGGAAATTTCTCCGCTGTCAATGTCTGTCAGCATGGTAGCACATCTTAAAAGAGTTGATTTTCCGGAACCGGAGGGCCCGATAATGGAAACAATCTCTCCTTCTTTTATCTGAAGAGAAATATCTTTCAGAACGCTTTGTCCGTTAAATTCTTTTTTTATATTTTTCATTTCCAGAAGATTCATTTCCGTACCCTCCTAATGATAGTAATTCAGTTTTTTCTCAAACCATTCCATCACCCAGGCAACCACAAAATTAAATATATAGTAGAACACACCTGCAATAATGAACGGCATAACGGTTGTCTCCGCAGCTGCAATCTGTTTTGCCAGCGCAAACATTTCAATATAAGATACCGAATAAACAAGGGAGGTATCCTTTACCAGTGTGATCACCTCATTGGTCACAGAGGGAAGTACATTTTTTATCATCTGGGGCAAAATAATCTTCAGAAAGGTCTGCTGTCTGCTGTAGCCCAGAAGCTGCGCAGCCTCATACTGCCCTGCTGGAATCGACTCGATTCCGGATCTGTATATCTCCGCAAAATAAGCGGCATAGTTCAAAGAACAGCCCAGGATGATCGCTGTGAATTTATAGTTTCCAATATTCATTCCCCAGAGATAAAACGGTCCGAAATACCACAGAAGAAGCTGCAGCATCAACGGCGTCCCTCTCATAACAGAGATGTAACATTTCACCACCAGACTAAGGGGTTTAAACCGGGAAACCCTGCCAAAATATATCACCAGGCCCAGAGGCAGCGAAAACAGAAGGGTCAGACAGAAGATCATAAGTGTTGATCCGAATCCTCTGAAAAGCTGCTGGAGCATTACCTGAAAACTCATATTTTTTCCTCCGTTATCAGTCAGGAAAACTTTCCTGTCGTAATAAAGCTGCTGTACGTTTCCTATTTACAGCACAGCAGCTTTTCTTTATCTTTTATTCCGGTATCTGATTTATGCCCGGATCTTTTTTATCCGTTGCTGTTCACAGCAGCTTTTATTCTGCTGCTTTTTCAGAGTCCGTTTTTTCTTCTTTTTCTGCAGCATCTTCATTTTCTTCTCCGGAAGCTTTCAGACTTACCATATCTGCAATTTCATATTTTTCGGCAAGTTCCTGCACTTTTCCGTCTTCAGCAAGCTTCTGAAGATCTGCATTTACGATTTCGCAGAGCTCGTCATTGCCTTTTTTGAAACCAATGGCATACTGCTCTTTATTCAGGCTTTCATCCAGGATCATAAATCCTTCCCCTCTGGAATTGATCTGATATTTTGCAACACCGATATCAATAGCCAGCGCATCAAGCGCTCCTGCCTGAAGTTCTGTAAATGCCGTATTGTAATCCGCAAATTCATTCAGAGCCGCAAAGGTATCTGCCAGTTTCTTCTGTCCGCCTTCTTCCTCGCTTTTCAGTACATCCAGAGCTGCGGATGCGGCCTGAACACCTACGGTTTTGCCTGCAAGATCAGAAAGCTTCTCAATGCCGGAATCCTCTGCCACAACAATCACCTGACTGTTATCCACATAAGGGACAGAAAATGTATATTCCTCTTCTCTTCCGTTCATAGTAAAACCATTCCAGATACAATCAATAGATCCTGAATTCAGCTCCATATCCTTGGAGTCCCAGTTCAGAGGTTTCTTCTCAAGCTCCCACCCCTCCAGTTCGCACACTGCCTGGGCAAGCTCCAGATCAAAACCTGTGTACTCTCCATTTTCATCCATATATCCATAAGGAGGATATTCCGCATCAAAACCTACGATCAATGTTTTATCCTCTATTCCCGCCTGAACGTTTACCGCAGACACCATGCCTGCTGCCATCAGAACTGCCATCATTACCATAACTGTTTTTTTCTTCATACTGTCTGTCTCCTCTCGATTTCACTCTTCTATGTTATCACGTAGTCACTCTACCATGTGAAAGTATTGATATCGTAACATACCTGTACCTGCCTGTCAAGACAGTTTTTATATATTTACAGACAGTAAAAAAGCCAGCGGGATAAGCTGGCTTTTTTGGAGAAGGTATTTCTTCTTATGGGGTGTAGCAAAAACTATATAATGTATTGGGGGGTTTTTACGATATATATAATACCATGAGGCAACAAATAAGTGTGCACAAAGTTCACAAAAATGCATATTCGTTTTTGGATATATTGTACATGTGTATTTTTGCCACTGTAATTTTACGCTGTAAAAAGTGCCTCAAACTCGTCTCTCTGCACCTTTTCCTTCTCTAACAGAAGAGCAGCGCATTTATGGAGCACGTCTTCATGCTCAAGAATGATCTCCCTGGCCTTCTGATGGCATCCGTCAATGATATCATGGATTTCCTGATCGATATCCTTTGCAACCTCTTCACTGTAGCTTCTTGTGTGAGCCAGATCTCTTCCGATGAACACTTCATCACCTTCATCACCGTAAGCGATCAGTCCCATTTTTTCAGACATACCGTACTGCATGACCATTGCACGGGCTGTAGCAGTTGCACGCTGGATATCATTGGACGCTCCTGTGGTAATGTCTCCGAAAATAATCTCTTCCGCCACACGGCCTCCCAGAAGGGTGGTGATATCCTGAAGCATTTTTCCCTTTGTATTGAACATTTCGTCATTTTCCGGAAGAGGCATGGTATAGCCTGCTGCGCCCACTCCTGTCGGAATAATGGAAATGGTATATACCGGATCCATATCAGGAAGTACATGGAAAAGGATCGCATGACCTGCCTCATGATAAGCAGTAATCTTCTTCTCTTTTTCAGAAATCACCTTGCTTCTCTTCTCTGCTCCGATTCCGACTTTGATAAACGCATGCTTGATATCCTGCTGCATTACATAGCTGCGGCCGTCTCTGGCAGCCATGATCGCAGCCTCGTTCAGAAGGTTTTCCAGATCTGCGCCTGTGAATCCTGCTGTGGTCTGAGCAATCTGCGCCAGGTCTACATCCTCGCCAAGAGGCTTGTCTTTGGCATGAACCCGAAGGATCTCCTCACGTCCTTTCACATCCGGACGTCCAACTGCAACCTTACGGTCAAAACGTCCCGGACGGAGAATGGCCGGATCCAGGATATCCACACGGTTTGTGGCAGCCATAACAATAATGCCCTCATTGACACCGAAGCCATCCATTTCCACAAGAAGCTGGTTCAGTGTCTGTTCGCGCTCATCATGTCCGCCGCCCATGCCTGTTCCTCGCTGTCTTGCAACCGCATCGATCTCGTCAATAAAAATAATACATGGCGCGTGACGCTTTCCTTCTTCAAACAGATCCCTCACACGGGAAGCTCCCACACCTACAAACATCTCCACAAAGTCTGAACCTGAAATGGAGAAAAACGGAACGCCTGCTTCTCCGGCAACAGCTTTTGCCAGAAGAGTTTTTCCGGTTCCCGGAGGTCCTACAAGAATCACACCTTTGGGGATCCTTGCGCCTACGTTCGTATATTTCTGAGGCGATTTCAGAAAATCTACCACCTCAACCAGATCTTCTTTTTCTTCCTGAAGTCCGGCTACATTCTGAAATGTTACTTTTTTGTCGTCCGGAAGCATCATCCTTGCACGGCTCTTGCCAAAATTCATCATTTTGGCATTTCCCCCGCCTCCTGACATCTGTCTGTTCATCATCAGGAAAAGGAACAGGATCAGGCCTCCTGTAAGAAGCAGAGGAAGAAGTGTGGTAAGGAACACATTCTGTTGAGGAACATCTTTTACCAGAGGGGAAATCTTGTTTTTTTTCAGCATTTCCTGTGCATCCCTGACGTCCGTTACATAGACGCGCTTCTGTCCTTCGTTTTCAATATCTGCAGCCACAGAACCGGTAGGAACTTCCCTGTTCTGATAAATCACCGCATCATTTACTCTTCCTTCTTCTGCTGCCTGCTCCAATGCTTCTATGGTATAGTCATTCTGACCGGACACCTGGTTGCTCAGATAAAAATATCCTCCCACCAGCAATGCGGTCAAAATCAGATACAGGCCAATTCTGCTTGGCTGTTTATTCACTTAACTGAATCTCCTTTCATTCTTCTGTGTCCAGTTCTACTACGCCGATAAACGGGAGATTGCGATATTTCTGGGCATAGTCCAGACCATATCCAACAACAAACTCATCCGGGATATTAAAACAGCAGTAATCTACATTTACATCCTTTACTCTTCTCTCCGGTTTATCCAGCAGTGTGCAGAGACGAACACTGTTTGGATTACGTCCTTTCAGGATTTCGATCAGATAGCTCAGAGTTCTTCCTGAATCAATGATATCCTCAACGATCAGTACGTCTTTGCCGATCAGAGGCTGATCCAGATCCTTCACGATCCTTACCACACCGCTTGATTTTGTGTCATCTCCATAGCTGGATACAGACATAAAGTCAAGAGATACCGGAACAGTAATCCTTTTTGCAAGTTCACAGGTAAAAAATACTCCGCCCTTTAAAACACAGATCAGGTGAAGTTCCTTTCCTTCATAATCTTTGCTGATTTTTGCGGCAACCTCTCTGATTTTTGCCTCCACTTCTTCTTCGCTGAGTAATACTCTGATTTTTTCACTCATGATATTTTCCTCCTTGGTATTTGATTTCCAGCACATTCTTTGTTTCTGATGTGATCTTATACCTTTCATTCATTCTTCCGCCCACGATCCAGAGAACCTCGCTTCCTTCTGCGATCAGAGGAATGTTATCCCTCTGTTCACGTGGGAACTTTTCGTCGATCATGCACCGTGTCAGTTTTTTGCGGTGTCCCTGACTGTTTACCGTAAGGTAATCGCCGGTTTTTCTGGTGCGGACAGATATATCGTATTTTATTCTATCATAATCCAGCCATTTCGTATACTTTTTTTCGCAAATCTTCTGGTCTGACCAGGAAAAGATTTTTGTTTCAAAATTTCCCAGGTCACAGATAAGACTTCCATTTACAGGAAGCGGATATTCCCGGAAGCTCCTGACCGGATCCTCTGGTTTTTTCTTTCTTATAAGAATTCCTTCGTATGTTTTCACAGCCTCCAGATAATAGGGAAGATTCGCCGCTGCTCCGGTACGAAGTTCAAAAAGCTCCAGAACTGCACGTACATGTATCAGGGAAATGTCTTTCCTTTGTCCTGCAAGCCTTTCAACCGCTTCTCTCACTGCATACTTCCTGATGATTTCAGGATGTTTCAGAAAGTTTTCTCCAAAAAGGATATCTCCCTTTTCGGTACGGCAGCCTTCTGCCAGAGATGCGCCCTTTTCCCTGAAATAAACCTCCGCCTGCCCGATCAGCTCAGAGGTTTCTGCCATATGGGACACTGTTTTTTCATTGATATCACGTTCCAGAACCGGGATCACATGGTGGCGGATCCTGTTTCTGGTATATTCATCCTGAAGATTTGTGCTGTCTGTTACATAAGGCAGGTTTCTTTCTCTGAGATACTCATCAATTTCCTTCCGTTCCAGACAGAGAACCGGACGGACGATGCCATCCTCTGCCGCTTTCATGGAAGAAAGCCCTCTGAGTCCGGTACCCCTGCAGAGATGATGAAGCATGGTTTCCGCCAGATCGTTCCGGTTATGAGCAAGAGCGATCACCTTCTTTTTCCCTTCTGAAATCTGCGCTCCGGCAAGCGTTTCTTCAAAGGCCTGTCTGCGGACTCTCCTTCCTGCCTCTTCCAGACCGATTTTCCACTGTGCAGCAAGGCTCGGAACATCAAAACAGTATACTCTGCAGGGAATCCCCATTTTTCTGCACAGATCCTCTGCCGCTTCCTGATCCCGCTGCGCCTCTGCTCCCCGGATCCCGTGATTTACATGAACGGCTGTGATCTGAAATCCATATTCTTCTTTCAGTCTGTTCAGAATATCCAGCATGGTGACGGAATCACCTCCTCCGGATATTCCGGCAGCCACCGCACCGCACTGGTCAAACATCCTGTTTTTTTCTGCAAAAGCGCGGACTTTTGCATAAATCTGCTCCTGCATCTATGCTTTTCTCCTCTTTTGTTTCTACTTGCGCAGCACACTGGCTACCAGCACTGTCATGTCATCTCTGGCACGGTAATCGCTGTACCCCAGCACCCGTTCCAGAATTCCTCTGCTGACCTCTCTGGGATTTTCCTCCTGAACGTCCATAATGATCTCTTTCATGGTTTCTTCTTCCCTGTCCAGAGGAAGGGCGTCCAGAACCCCGTCCGTCATCATGATCAGATAATCTCCATGATACAGTTTCCGGGAAGCCGTGTCAAAATCAATCTGCTGAACCAGTCCTGCTGCAAGACTTTCTGAAGAAATCGCCTCCACCCAGTGATCACGTTTGATAAAGGTAGATGCAGCCCCCGCCTTCAGAAAACTGCAGATCCCTGTATAAAGATCCAGAGCGCAGATATCGACTGTAGAAAACATCCCCTCCCGTCCTTTCAGCACCAGAGCAGAATTTACCATTCTGGCAGCTGTCTCCTGAGTAAAACCGGATTCCAGAAACTGCTCCAGAAGCTCCACCACGATCTCACTTTCTCTGCAGGCATCCATACCGGAACCCATTCCGTCAGAAAGACACATAACAAACTTTCCGCCTTCCTCCTGTCTGCAGATATAGTTGTCTCCGGAAATCTTTTCTTCCTCTCTTGTAAGCTTGGCCACACCGTACATTACCTGATAGCTGACGTCTTCCACAAAATGTACCGTATGATATTCTCCGTTTACAATCCCTCTGCTGTCGGCAGCAGAAGTCATGGCACACTCACACAAGCCTGACAGAAGCTGCGAAACTTCTGTCACAGATACGCATTGTCCGCTTCTGGCTTTCATGGTAAGAAACATCTGCCTGCGGCCCTCTACTTTATCCATAACCCAGACATTTTTCAGCATAATATGACGCTTCTTCAGGATCCTGCGGATACTCTCCTGAAACTTCGGATCCGCCGGGGAAATATCATAAATATCTTCTGCGACCATTCCCATGATCCGGGATATCTCTGTCAGCTGCTGCGCCACTGCCAGTCTGCTTTCGATCATGCGGTTGCTCCACACCAGATTCTGTTTTTCTTTCTGAAAACGCTCTCTGACCGTTTCCAGATACTGTATGGACTTGCCGCAGATTTCCGCCCATTCCTGACGGATCATTTCCACCGTTTCCTCGTTTCCTTCTTCCATGGCGCGGATCATTGCCTCGCCGCCCTGCTTCAGAGAACCGGCATTTTCTCCCCAGCATATTTCTCTGTGATAGCACCTGCTGCACATCTGCTCATTGGTGTCTTTTAGTATCACATCAACCTGACCGGAGCTTAAATATTCCTTCCGGTAGGGCATCCCGTAAAAGGTATCTGCCAGCTTCTGGAAGGAAGCCGCATACCGCTCCACCTTCTCCTTCTGAGGATGGCTTTCTCCGGGAGCAAATGGCTCTTCCTTTTTCGACATCTGCCCCGTCAAAATAGTTTTTGCCATGTCCCGGAAAATCAGCAGTAGGCTGATCACGAGCATGGCAATAATCCATTCCTGCATATTTCCCCTCCCCTTTACACACTTCATCAAGCGCTATTATAAAGGACAGGTTCTAAAATATCTGTCAAACACAGGCGAAAGCCATAAAAAACTTTTCGCCAAAATCTGTGTTATTTTTACTGTTCACTGCGTTCAGAATACTGTTATTTTTCTTCTTCAAACACAGTTTCATTATCTTTTACAAGCCCAAGTCTGTCTCTGGCAACCTCTGCCGCATACTCATCCGTCTGCATATACTCTGTGCGCTTGTCGATTTCCTTTGTCCGTTCTTTTTCATCGGAAATCTGCTGTTTCAGCTCTGCTGCCTGGGCATCATAATAGACGATCCTGTTTCTGAGATTGTGACTTTTCATTGCCAGGCCGCCAAGAAGCAGAAGAACAACAACTGAAATGACAGCCATTCCCAGATAGTTATTCGCTATTCTTTTTTTGCTTTTCTTTCTTTTTGACTTTTTCAACCTGACTGATCCTCTTTGCTTTAAAACCTTTTTTTGACCTGTTTTTATACTTATACAATAAAATACTACCTCTTTTAAAAAGAAATAGCAACCTCTTTGTTGAAATTTTTACAAATTTCACAGGAATTCCGCACAGAAACACAAGAATCCTCTCAAACAGATCTGCCACCGTTTCACGGCACAGAAAGGCTCCCAGAATACTTCCTGCAAAAAGAAAACACCGGAGTGTTCCCTGATTGAACCTGTATATCACGGAAAACATAAAAATCCCTGCTGCGATCCAGTAAAAAAGATCCTCCGCATCCACCGCCCAGGACGGATGAGAAATAACTTTCCTCAAAGCAGTCAGAATCTTATAAACGAGAAAAAGCACCGCCCCCATCAGCACGGACAAAAGAAACAGCGCTGCCTCATACTCCATATAGCCGCTCATATTTTACCGGAACATCCGCTTCAGCAGAGATTCTTCTTTGTTTTCTGTTTTTTTCGAAAGATAGGTCAAACTGTTTATTTTTCCTTCAATATCGGCCTCTCCCTTTTCCAGATTCAGTCTCCGCACATGAAGCAGTTCTCCTTTTACAGAAAGTCTTCCGGCTTCTGTTTCCAGTAAAATCTCACTTTCATTAAAAGAATGAATGTCCCTGACGCCTGTGACCGTACCCTCCTGTCTGTTATCAAGGGTCAGCCTGTGGGCGCACATTGTCTTTTTCTCTTCCAAGGGCCAGCCTCCCATTGTTTCTTTCCATAAACAATGTATGAAACAGCGCTTATAAATAGACGTAAAAACTACAGATAGCGGAACATACTTTCCGCCTCTTCCTTGCGGACTGTCTCTTTTACATCAAGAACTTCGACTTTCACGCTTTTTCCGCCAAACTGGATTTCTACAATATCTCCTGCCTTTACTGCTGCAGAAGCTCTGGCGGGTTTGTCATTAAGCAAAACTCTTCCTGCGTCACAGGCTTCGTTTGCCACTGTTCTTCTTTTAATAAGACGGGAAACCTTCAGATATTTATCAAGGCGCATACAAAACCTCCTGTTCTTTTTTATTTCATAGTCCATAGAAAAAGGGGGAACACGCCGTTCCCCCTCTGCCAAACTTTATTATTTATCGTTTACAAGATCCTTTAAAGCCTTACCAGCTTTGAATTTCGGTGCTTTGGAAGCTTCGATTTTCATGGTTTCACCAGTATGAGGATTTCTTCCTTCTCTTGCAGCTCTCTCGCTTACTTCAAAGGTACCAAATCCTACAAGCTGAATTTTTCCGCCTTTTTTGAGCTCGGATGCTACAACATCGGTGAAAGATTTCAGAACTGCTTCTACATCTTTCCTGGAAAGATTTGTCTCTTTCGCCATTGCTGCTACTAATTCTGTTTTATTCATGGTGTTTCCTCCTATAAATGCTCTCTTTCTTTATTATCGCGTTATGCTTCCTGTCGATCACACGCTATTTACTATTTATATACCTTTTCCTGTAGATTGTCAAGGTTTTTTGTGCCAAATCCCCGTAAACTGGGGCTTTCGGGTTACTGTAAACAGAGCGGGCAAGAACGCTTTCGACTGATGTTCCTGAAATACTTTTCAGAGCTTTTCTGTCTTTCTGCTCTTTTCAATTTCTTTCAATTCATCCCAGAAAAGAGAAGTCATTGTCTCATCCTCCGGAGCAAAAATCCCCGGATGGCGAAACTGCATTTTGGAAGAAATGCCATCTATCACATCCTCAATGGTAAACAGTCCCTCCTCCTGGGCGATCACGCTGTGAAGCGCAACCTGAAACAGTACATCTCCCAACTCCTCACAGAGATTTTCGCTGTCATTCTGCGTTTCCAGACGATCGATCCCCTCAAGAAGCTCATTTGTCTCACTGATCAGGTAGGGCTTCAGACTTTCGTGTGTCTGAACCTTATCCCAGGGACAGTTCTTGCGGATTTTTTTTACCACTTCCATAAATTCATCAAAATTCTGCATCTTCTCACCATATTACATCATTGAGTTGACCATATCAAGAACAGCCTTGCCCATAACCGCAGACTTTTCATCTGCATCCTCAAGAGAAGTTCCTTTTACTCCATAGTAGAATTTTACTTTTGGCTCTGTACCGGACGGGCGAACACATACCCATGCATCATCTGTCAGATCATAGTACAGAACGTTGGAGTTCGGAAGTCCGGTAGGCTTCACTTCTCCGGTTGCCAGGTCTGTAATGGTGTCCTTTTTATAATCTCTTGCAGAAACCACCTTATGTCCTGCAAACTCTGCAGGCGGGTTCTTACGAAGGGTATCCATGATTTCCTGGATCTTCTGAAGTCCTTCAATTCCTTTCAGAGTAATGGACTGGATATCATCCTTATAATATCCGTACTGATCATACATCTCGATCATTGCATCCCAGAGAGTTTTGCCCTGAGTCTTATAGTAAGCAGCAGCCTCGCACAGCGCCATTGTGGCCACAATGGCGTCCTTATCTCTTGCATATGTACCGATCAGACAGCCATAGCTCTCTTCAAATCCAAAAAGATAAGTTCCTTTTCCACTGTTCTCAAAGCCCAGGATCTGCTGTCCGATAAACTTAAATCCTGTCAGAACCTCAATGAGATCAACGCCATAGCCTTTTGCAATGGCATCTGCCAGATTGCTGGTAACAATAGTCTTGATCAGAGCGCCGTCCTCAGGAAGGCTTCCGTTTACTGCTTTGCGCTGTCCGATCTCATAGTTTGCCAGAAGGCAGCCGGACATATTTCCTGTCAGATCATGGTATTCGCCGTTTTTGTCCTTTACGCGTACACCCAGGCGGTCTGCATCCGGGTCTGTTGCAAGAACAAGGTCAGCGTCTACTTCTTTTGCAAGCTTCAGACCAAGCTCAAAGGCTTCTGCTGCTTCAGGGTTCGGATAGCTTACTGTCGGGAACGCACCGTCCGGAAGTTCCTGTTCCTTAACAACATAAACATTTTCAAAGCCCAGTTCTTTCAGGATTCTTCTTGCAGGAATATTTCCGGTTCCATGAAGAGGAGTGTAAACAATCTTCAGGTTTTTGCCCTCTGCCGCAATGGCATCATGATGGATTACCTGTTTTTTCAGCTCTTCCATATAAGCATCGTCAATCTGCTGTCCGATCACTTCATAAAGACCGGATTTTTCTGCCTCAGCCTTGTCCATGGTTTTTACAGTATTCCAGTCAGAGATTGCCTTTACCTCTCCCATGATTCCGGTATCATGAGGCGGAGTGATCTGAGCGCCGTCCTCCCAGTATACCTTATATCCATTGTATTCCGGCGGATTATGGCTGGCAGTGATATTGATTCCGGCAACGCAGCCAAGGTGACGGACTGCAAAAGAAAGCTCCGGTGTCGGTCTTAAAGACTCAAAAATATAAGCCTTGATCCCGTTTGCAGCAAGGCAGAGAGCTGCTTCCTGTGCAAACTCCGGTGACATATGGCGGGAATCATAAGCAATCGCAACGCCCTGAGACTGTTTGCCCACCTTCGCAATATAATTTGCAAGGCCCTGGGTTGCTCTTCTTACCACATAAATATTCATACGGTTTGTACCTGCACCGATGATTCCGCGCAGGCCCGCCGTACCAAATTCCAGATCCATATAAAAACGTTCTTTTATTTCATTCTCTTCTTCTGCGATGTTTTTCAGTTCCTCTTTTGTTGCATCATCGAAGTATGGGTTCGCAAGCCACTGCTCATATACTTCTCTGTAGTCCATACCGCTGTACCTCCCTGTATGTTTTTTGGCTCCGCTATGCGAAGTTTATGATTTCTAATTATACACCTGTTTTCAGAAAAATGGAAGTCTGAACAATTTCTCCTGCACAAAATTTCGGAATCCCGGCATCTTCAAAGCCTAACATTTTTCCCAATAATGCTGTGTAAACACTATATCTGACTTCTTCTGTCAGCCTTTTAAAGATCATATTTCCCGAAGCACTGTTCTCCGAAAGCTGCCCATTTTTCTTTCTGTCTGATCAGTGTCTGGAGCTTTTCCGTATTTTTTTCGGAAATCCAGGCTTTGTTGTGGGTATAATAATAATTCGACAGTTTCCAGAATTTTTCCGGATAAGTAAATCGAATTTTCAGGTTTTCCCACTCTTCTCCGGAAATAGGACGGATTCTGTGATACGTTTTTAACATTCCTTCTGCCAGATTCACATTCCATCCTGATTTTTCCAGTATTTTTCTCATAAAGTGATAAAGATCTCCAATCTGAACTCCAAAATACCAGTGAGAGAACCCTGTAACTGCTGTTTTTGATTTCATGATCAGAACGTTATGCTGATTGTATTCCCCGTGACAGACTGTACCTTCTGTTTTCACCTTTTCTCTGAGGTTTTCATAGGCAGAAACCCTGAGCATATTTACAGCCAGCTCTCCTCTTTCCAGAAACCATTCCACAGATTTTAAATACTCTTTTTCAAAAGTACATACAGGGCCTTTTTTTCTGATAAATCTGCGTATTTTTTTCAGTTCCTGATTATGACGCTGATACTCGTCATTCAGATTTTCTTCCATATAAGAAAGATCTGTTGGAAGTTTCATTTCCTTGTGGATCCCGGCAAGCATACCCACTGCCTCCAGAATCTGTTCTCTGGATCTTGTGTCACATTCCCGCCCTTCGTACCAGCGCTGAAGGGTATAGGCGATTCCGTCCCGGTCAGTTGAAATCAGCTCTCCTTCTTTATTTTCCAGAAAAGTGTCTACCAGGCATCCTTTTTCTTCCAACTTTAGCAGAAGCTCCTGCTGCTTCTGGAGTTTCTTTCCTGATCCCCGCTGTTCCCGTATCACTGCCGTTCCCCTGTCAGTCTGGCAGAGAAGTCCGCCTCTGGTACGGGCTGTACTTTTTACAGTCAGCTCGTACTGTTCCAGAACGCTGAGTCCATAATCATACAAATCTGCTTCCCCCTCATTTTTTGTACTTTCTATACTTATGTACAAAGGAGCGGAAATTATGCGTAACTGTTCACACGGTATGTTCCCGCCAGGTGTTTTGACGTATTTTTTGCATTTTCTGTTCTTGACTGTTCAAAATACCTGCACAATACAGAAATATTTTGAGCAGAATCATGTCATATGATAAAAGTGGGATGTGAAAAATTCGATTGAGTTTTTCACATCCCACTTTTCGGGACTTATTCACAGCCCCTTTTATCATATATTCCCATGCCTTCTGAAATTTAATCCTCGGATTTCCTCACCAGTTCCAGCAGTGTTTCTTTTTTGTTATCTTCCGGGTATTCCAGAACGTGCTCCAGAAGCTGATCCAGAATTTCTCCCAGATGAGGACCCGGCTTACAGCCCTCCTGAATCAGATCCCTGCCTGTAACTGCCAGACTCTTCAGAGAAACACACTGTTTTTTCTCCAGAATCTGCTCATAACAGGATTTCACACCATTCAGGCGTTCTTCTTTTTCCCGGCGCTGATAATCGCTCTGCGCCAGCATATCTGCTCTCTGAACTTCCAGATAAAAAGGAAAAATATCTTCGCCGATGCGATTTACAGCTCTTCTGACAGAAGCCATTTCCGGAACCGGTCTGGCATCATGCCATTTAACAAGCCTGCAAACCTTATGCATGGTGTCATTATCAAATTTCAGCCGCCGCAAAATGGCTTTTGCCATCCGCTCACTTTCCGGCCCGTGCATTTTAAAATGATCGCGACCATTTTCATCCGTTGTTTTTACCACCGGCTTGCCAATATCATGAAGAAGCATCGTCAGACGCAGAACCTTGTCCGCCCTGACATTCAAAAGACTTTTCAGCGTGTGCTCTCCCACTGTATAGCAGTGGTGAGGCGTATTCTGAGCCGTTTTCATGCACACATCAAACTCCGGCAAAAACTCTGCTGTAATCCCTGTTTCATACGCCACACGAAGGTAGTCCGGATGTCCGGAAACAAGAAGCTTCACAAGCTCCACCTGGATCCTCTCGGCGCTGACCAGTCTGAGATTGGGAGCCAGCGCGCGGATTCCCTCTTTTGTTTCCTCTTCAATAGTAAATCCCAGCTGGGCGGAAAAACGAACCGCTCTCAGAATCCGGAGCACATCCTCCTGAAACCGTTCCATGGGATCGCCAACACAGCGGATCACCTTTTTTTCCATGTCGTCCATTCCGCCAAAAAGATCTACAAGCCCCCGGTCAGGGTGATATGCCATGGCATTGATGGTAAAATCTCTTCGCTTCAGATCCTCTTCAAGGCTTGAAGTAAACCTTACCTCCTTTGGATGGCGGCCGTCCTCATAGTCTCCGTCCACCCGGTAAGTGGTTACCTCAAATCCTTCTTTTTCTATCAAAACGGTTACTGTTCCATGCTGAAGTCCTGTATCTACAGTTCTTCTGAAAAGCGCTTTTACCTGTTCTGGAGAAGCGGAGGTTGTAATATCCCAGTCGTCAGGGCAGCGTCCCAGAATAGAATCCCGGACACAGCCGCCCACCACATATGCCTCATATCCATGCTGTTCCAGCGTATTCAGAATACTTTCTGCGCCGGAAGGTATATTCAGCTTCATCTTAATATGCTCTTCCCCAGTAAACCATTTTTTTCGCCGGTTTTCCACAGCATACGCACACATCGCTTAAATGCTCCTGTTCAAACGGCATACATCTGGAAGTTGCCTGTACGTCTTCCTTGATCTTGTCCTCGCATGCCTGATCGCCGCACCACATTGCTTTTACAAAGCCCGGTTTTGTATTGATCGTCTCTTTGAACTCTTCATAATCAGTTGCAACATAGGTGTGAGCTTCGCGATGAGCGCGGGCTCTTTCCAGCATATCTTTCTGCATGGTATCCAGAACTTCCTGAACCTTTCCTGCCAGTTCCTCAAAAGATACCACATATTTTTCTCTTGTATCACGGCGGCAGATTACAGCCTGTCCGTTTTCGATATCCTTAGGACCGCACTCAATACGAACCGGGATACCGCGCATTTCCTGCTCGGAGAATTTATATCCCGGACTTCTGTCTGTATCGTCCACTTTCACGCGGATTCCTGCTGCTTTCAGAGTTTCAAACAGTTCATCTGCTTTTTCCAGGACACCCTCTTTGCGCTGCTGGATCGGAATGATCACTGCCTGTACCGGTGCGATTCTCGGAGGAAGCACAAGACCGCTGTTGTCACCGTGAACCATAATAATGGCTCCGATCATACGGGTTGTCATACCCCAGGATGTCTGATGAACATACTGAAGCTTGTTTTCTTTATCTGTATACTGAATGCCGAATGCCTTTGCAAAACCATCGCCGAAGTTATGGCTGGTTCCGGACTGCAGAGCTTTTCCGTCATGCATCAAAGACTCGATCGTATAAGTAGCCTCTGCACCGGCAAATTTTTCTTTGTCTGTTTTCTGTCCTTTTACAACCGGGATCGCAAGAACTTCCTCACAGAAATCTGCATATACGTTCAGCATCTGAATGGTTCTCTCTTCTGCTTCCTCTGCGGTTGCATGAGCAGTATGACCCTCCTGCCACAAAAATTCTCTGGAGCGCAGGAACGGACGGGTTGTTTTTTCCCAGCGGACTACAGAACACCACTGATTGTAAACCTTTGGAAGATCTCTGTGAGACTGGATCTCCTTCTGATAAAAATCACAGAACAGTGTCTCAGAAGTAGGACGCACACAAAGACGCTCCTGAAGAGGATCCAGACCGCCATGAGTAACCCATGCTACCTCCGGCGCAAATCCCTCTACATGATCCTTTTCTTTCTGAAGAAGAGACTCCGGAATAAACATCGGCATATAAACATTCTGAACACCTGTCTCTTTGAATCTTCTGTCCAGCTCATTCTGGATATTTTCCCAGATCGCATAGCCTGCCGGTTTGATCACCATACAGCCTTTCACACTTGTGTAATCGCAAAGCTCTGCTTTTTTTACTACGTCAGTATACCACTGCGCAAAATCTTCCTCCATGGAAGTGATGGCTTCTACTAATTTTTTCTCTTTTGCCATGATCATTCTCCTTTTTTAATGTAAATAAAAAAGCCCTTTCAATCCCTGCAAAGGGACCGAAGGACTTCGGCGGTACCACCCTGATTAGCAGTACCTCCATAAACAGCTATCTCACTGACAGTCTGTATTTATACTGCTCTCCTCTGTTTCTTTAACGCAGAAATACGCCGTACTTCAATTGCACGGGGCTCCGAGGCCGGTTCCACGGTTCACGCACAAAATCCTCACACCACCGCCTGCTGCTGTGCAGACATCGGGATTTCTCTCTGAGATTGCTCCACGTGTACTATTCTCTTCTTTGCCGTTTTACTGTTTTCAGTTCTGTTTCCACGAACTTTTATTCATTGTATGCGAAAAAATCTCCGGTGTCAAGCCTCCTGAACGTAAATTCCAAAACAAACCTACACCTGAACGGAAATCCGGGAACAAATCTTCTACTCTTATGACTGTTCCGTAAAAATCTGACAGGATTTTTCTGTGCAGCCACCTGTTTTGCCCTTTCAGACTGTAAACTTAATTTCTCTTCCGGTACGGTTGTATTTATAGTATCTGACTCCTGCGGCATCCAGCATACGCTTGGACGCGATCACAGACGGAGTGTTTTCGTATTTATCACAGTCGTACACAATGGTCTTGATGCCTGCCTGAATAATAGCCTTGGCGCACTCATTGCATGGAAAAAGAGAAACATACAGTTTCGCTCCTTCCAGACTTCCGCCTCTGTAATTCAGGATTGCATTCAGCTCACTGTGAGTCACATAGAGATATTTTGTATCAAGGGCATCTCCCTCTCTTGCCCACGGAAACTTATCATCCGAGCATCCCATCGGCAATCCGTTGTAGCCCATGGAAAGAATCTTATTGTCCTCACTTACAATACAGGCGCCCACCTGAGAATGAGGATCCTTGGAACGCATCCCGGAAAGCATTGCCACCCCCATGAAATACTCATCCCAGGAAATATAATCCATTCTTTTTTCATTATCCATTGAAAAAGCCCTCCCCAGCTTACTTTATAAACTGCCCATGCTCTGAATCCACCGGGCTTCCCGCTTCAGGAAAACAGGACAACTCTTTTTTCAGAATGTCCTGTCCGTTACGTTTTTATCAGTCTTCTTCTATCTGGCTGATTCTGCGGATATGTCTTTCATCATTGGAAAACGGTGTGTTTAAGAACGTATCCACGATTTTAAGCGCAAGGCCTGCGCCTACAACTCTTCCGCCCATTGCCAGAACATTGGCGTCATTGTGAAGTCTTGTTGCCTCTGCGCTGAAGCAGTCCGTACACAGAGCAGCACGGATTCCTTTGAATTTATTTGCTGTAATGGAAATTCCAATGCCTGTTCCGCAGATCAGAATTCCCTTTTCACACTCACCGTTCTGGATTGCTCTTGCTACTTTTTTTGCATAAATCGGATAATCAACAGCCTCCTGACTGTCACATCCATAATCAATGTACTCTATATTCTGCTGATCCAGGTGCTTTTTAATCTCCTGTTTCAGTTCAAATCCACCGTGGTCACATCCTAATGCTATCATTTCTGTTCCTCCTGTACGTTTATGATCTTATGTCCTGCTGCTTTTAAAAGCCTGTTCATAATAGCCTGTCCCATTCTGGGCGTGTAAAATGCTTCTGAGTAAATAACGTTTACCCCGTCCCCGTCAAAGTCCCGAAGCACCTCGTAAAGATGATGAGCAATGGTTTCCTCATCTTCTCTGCTTCCGATGCTCCGCACAATTGCGTTTTTGTACAAAGCTGACGTTTCATCTGTGGCAATGATCCCTACGCGTCTGCCCTGCTCCACCTCTGCTTCTGTCATACGGTTTATACAGGCAATCACCTGCTCTGTGTTTCCTTCCACAACAGCAAGATCCGCCTTCGGCGCATAATGACGGTATTTCATTCCCGGAGCTTTTGGATGAACACTGCTGTCTGTGATCAGAAGTCCTCTGTCCATCCGTACCTCACCCAGAATCTCCTGAAGCATTTCCAGAGAAATATACCCTGGCCTCAATACTACCGGAATATCCTCTGTAAAATCTACAATCGTAGATTCCAGTCCGATACCAACCTGTCCTCCATCCAGGATCATATCAATGGCATCTCCCAGATCCTCCTCCACATGCTCTGCTCTGGTAGGACTTGGGCGCCCCGATGTGTTTGCGCTTGGAGCCGCAACAAAACCGCCAGCTGCCCGGATCAGCTCCTGGGCGATCAGATCGCTTGGAAAGCGGACCGCAACGCTGTCAAGACCGCCGGTTGTTTCCCCGGGAACAATCTCTGCTTTTGGAAGGATCATAGTCAGAGGTCCCGGCCAGAATTTCTCTGCCATCAGCTGTGCCTTTGCAGGAATTTCTGCCACAATTTCTTTCAGGCTGTCCATATCTGCAATATGAATGATCAGAGGATTGTCTGACGGACGTCCCTTTGCCGCATAAATTTTCATGGATGCCCGTGGATCCAGGGCATTTCCTCCCAGTCCATATACGGTTTCTGTGGGAAAAGCTACCAGTCCTCCGTTCTTCAGGATCTGTCCTGCTCTTTTTATTGCCTCTTTATCCGGATGCTTTGCATCCATGCTCACAACCTCTGCTCTCATCTTCTGCAACTCCCTGTTTTTATTGGTATATATCTGCAGTTTCTGTGAGGCTGCAGATAGTTTCCGGCATATATAAATTTTACTCAGCCCAGCCAGGCTGTCTGTTCAAATGTTTATTATAGTTTATTTTTCAAAAATATACAACCGGCAGTTATACATACCTGATTTTCTTCCTATTCCGGGCTTATCAACTCCAGCCGTTTCAGAACAGGATAAATATAGCTGGCTCCGAATACCACCAGCTTTTTGGGTCCCTTTACCAGAAGGGGAAACTCCTCTCCGTCCATTCTTCTGTCCCGCAGTTTCCGAAAAACCATTTCCACACTGCTTCTGGTAATGCTTTTGCTGTTTACTTTTCTGTCTACAAAAATCTCATTTCCCCGGATTTTATAGTGAAACTCCAGTCCCCGTACCGTATAAAACCTTTCCTCCTGCATCCGGCATAAAGCATTCCAGAGTTTATCCATTGTAAAATCCTTTCTCAGTTCCTCCGATATATTTTTCTCCGAATCTTCTGTCATAGTTCTGCCAATCCATACATATAAAAAACGGTTTTTTTCTTTTTATTTTATCATCCGGCAGCCGGCAAAACAAGCCAAAAGCAGGTATTTTCCAAAAACAAAAACGGTGTATCCGGCTCCAATGCAGAAGCAGAAAACACCGTTACAAATCTTATTTTTTACATCATTGCGGACAGTATAGAACAACCGCTTACTGAAAAAAGAAACACTACAACACACGCTACGATCAGACCGCAGAAATAACCTCTGGCATAGTTCTTCAGATTAACGTTTGAAGTTACGCCACAGGCAAATACCAGCGCAATGATCCAGCCAACAAACGGAATCGAAAATAATAAATTGTATCCAAAATATCCCCACATCCCAATAGGACGATATTCCGGCGGCAGATCTTCTATCGATATGTTCCTGGACATTGGCGGCACAGATGATGCAGCTCCTGAAGATGCTGTTCCTGATGGTCCTGCTCCTAACGGGGCTGCTCCTGATAAAGCTCCTTCTGATGATGTACGTGGTCTTTCCAAAGCCTCTCCGCATCTCCTGCAGTATCTTGCGCCCTCTGGATTATCCATTCCACATTTTCTGCAAAACATATTCCTTCCTCCCTGTTGTTGCTTATTTCTGTATATTCTGGTTAATCATTCGATCTATAAAACCAACTCTGAGATTATCATAGCGAAGCGCACGGGTTCCGGCTCCCAGAAGAATAAAATCTCTGATGAACAACGCTATGCTGTTCAGGGAACTGAAAATATCCTGTATTGGCATACGCCACTCTTCTCCTAGCACTAATAATGATGCTAAAAGTGCATTTTCCATCATTATAATTACACCTGATATTGCTCCAAAAATACACACGATTGAAATTGCTTTGGCAGCTACTGCACGAAGCCAGCGGTCTTCCTCTTTTAAAAGTACATAACCTGCCACCAAAATAAGGACTACACTGCTGATCACTCCGCTGTAATAGATCAGCATTGCCATAAGCCCCACTGAAATTCCAAGTAAAGTCATAGGTTTTGCAGCATCTCTGTTTACATTGGAGCGATTGTCAAAATTCTGACCATATCCTCCATTTTCCTGCTGATGCACAAATTTTTCTTTTGGTTCAATGCCTGTTGCCTCTCCGCACCATGGACATACAACTGCATTATCTTCAAGCTGTTTACCGCATTTTCCACAAAACATTTTTCTTCCTGTTTCCCCTTTCATTTATTTATGATGATTGTTGAAAATATCATCCTTATCCTTTTTCATGTTTTCTTTTCCGCCAAAAATATCATCATCGGAATCGTCGTTTTTCGATCTGTCTTTTATACTCCGGATTCCATCTCTGACGAACTCTTTTATATTTGCAGCAGTGATCTGTATTCCTTTTTGTCTCATAAGAGCCACAATAACTCCGATCAGAACTCCAAGGATCACCAGAAGCGTAACAACCGGTTTCACCCAGATCCATATATAGACATTTTTTGTTTCTTCTGATTTTTCATCTACTTTGACCTGTTTATAAAAATTTTATTTTTTTCAGGTACATTTATCAAGCTGTGGCACCGGATAGGGGCAGCTTATTTTGGAATTGAGAAATCATGAAAGCGATCATATCGATTTAATGGTAGCTATTAAAAATATCATCCTCATCTGTCCTTTTTTCTCTTTTCTTTTTCCTGTGGGATTTCCTCTGGTCTTCCGATATCGTCTGTGTGCCTTTCTTCTTTTTCAGATTTATTATAATTACAGTCGATACACCGATAAACAGCAGGAGCAGGACTGCCGACTTCACCCATACCCATGTATAAATATTTTCTACTTCTTCTGCATTGCAGACATTACATATACGTTTTTTTACAATCGGAGCGTTCCACACACTTCCTTCTGCCGTTATCCATTCTCCAAATTCATGCTTTGTTTTAGGTATATTCTCTGTTTTCACCGCCTTACCACAGTAAATGCATTTCTTTATCCTGGTTCCTTCACTGGAACATGTAGGTGCTTCCTGTTCAAACCATTCATTTTCCTCTTTATGCTCCAGTTTGGGTATCATTTCTTCTGCACACATCTTTTTACATACAGTACAATATTTTTTTCGCCTTCCCTCTGCTTTGCAAGTCGCTTCCACTTCTACTTTCCAATCACCCGGCGTGTGTCCCAAAGCTTTTAGTTCAAATGTGTTACATATCACCTTACATTCTGTGCAACGTTGTACTGCTTTTCCTGCTTTATCGCAGGTTGCCTCTATCTCTGTTTCTAAATTTCCCGGAGTATGAGTTTTTAGGCTGTCATCCACAACGCACAGATACCCCTCTCTGCCAACCACCTTGATTTTCATTGTCTTTACATTTGTCACATTCAGGTTTACTTCCACCGGTTCAGTGTTCCAACCTATCCCATTCTGTTCAAAAGCAAGCTGATCATCCAGATAAATCTGTACATTCATATTACAGTCGTTATCCGATGTTATATTATCCATATAGTCAGTAATCAGCTTACACGAGAATGACGAATATCTCAGATCCAGATTATAAATGGCATAAGATTCCGTATCTGTGTCCGTAGAATTATCAAAATACTGTTTTCCTCTATGTAAGCCTCCAAGCGTATCCACCTGTACACCGATGCTCTGTTCAACATTAGCGGAATCAACAACGTTCAGATTTCCAAGAGAACTGTATGTTTGTGGTACCGTTCGCTCTTCTGCTTTCGTAAACACTCCGTCTTCCAGAGAGAAATATCCAACTCCGCTGCTTCGTATTTCTAATTTTCCCACACCCGTTACATCAATATCAAAATTCTGGGCTTCTGTTTCTTTTGTCATAAACGCCTTGCTGTATAATTCTCTGCCATCCCCGTAAATACCAATACTTATATAGAAAAAAAGTGATGTATCATTCACTACAATCGACTCCGTCTTATTCATCACAATTCTCCCCGAAAAATGTGTATACTGGCCATTCAAATTGTATACTACATAAGTGTCAGGAATTGTACAGAACTCTAAAACATTCTTGCTAATGTAATTTCCATTAGAATCTTTAATTTCTTTTCCCCCTATATCAACACCTTCTCCTTCACATTCCTCTATATGCATATCCTTTAAAAGCACAGTTTCTTCCGCATGTACCACACTGCACCAGGAAATCAGAAGGATAAGCATTGTCAAAAGCATGAAAATGTTTTTGCAGGCCTTCTTTTGTTCCATATTTTCCTCTCCTTTAAACCTGTTCATCAATCATTCATTCTAAAAAAGCGCCCCCTCTTTCTGCAGAATCGTTTCGTCTCCGTCTTCGTCAAATAAATGTAATTCATTTCCCTGAAACTCAAAGTCATATACATATACAAAGCTGCTGACCGCCCACTGAAACCGGAATACCAGTTGTCCATCTACAACCGAATAGGTGCCGTCCTCCCCGAAACCTATAAATGTACCATCACTGAAAAACTGTATATCTTCCTCATAATCAACACTGCCGTCAGAATCCACTTCATACCATGTTCCCACCAGTCTTTTTTCCGGATCTAATGAGATTATTCCCGGCTTATTGCAAATTCCGATCACAATAACTACAATTGCCAGCAGCAATCCAACGATAATCACATTTCGTGTAACTGTTTTCTTTGGTTTATGATGACCAGTTTCCGATTCGCTCATTCTGGTTTGCTTCTGAACCGGTTTACCACATCCGGTACAGAATGAGGCTCCTTCCCTTAATTCTTTTCCACAATATTTACAGTACATAATTTTCTCCTTCCTTTTCACAGCAAATTATTTTTAATAAGAATACGTTTCTAAAAGCGTTCCATTATAATCATAAATATCTCTTTTCCCCTCATAATCTCCTGTCGCAAGCATAGTTCCCATAGCCCCCATGCTGATATCGTTATAATCTGAGTCTATGATTCTCTCTCCTCCCAGATCAAGAACTCCCCAATAATTATATTCCTCCACTTTAATCAAGTTTGGAGCATAAGAAATATCAATATTTTCATAATCGCAATCTATCAACATATCTCCCTGAAGATTCATTGTCCCCCATTTTCCCTTTTCATTCATTACCACTACAAGACCGTCCCTGAAATCATATGCATTCATAAAAATACAGGGAATTATTTCTTCTCCGTCTGCATTGATATATCCATACTTATCCTCTTCGTTTTGCACACATATGATCCCATCTTGTTCATTCGGAGCAATCCATGTATATTTGACTTTTTGAAATTCACCGCTATTCACCGTATATAAACGGTTTTCTCCATCCTGATATGTTGCTATGTATCCCAATTCCAGAAAACTCTTCGCACATGCATCCTGAGAAACCACAGTATTACCCTCTTCACATTCTTTTCATTTTCCCGCTGCTGGACTGCCTGAACTGTGGAAGATTCTGTTCTCCATCTGCGGCATCTTCTGTACTCTCCTTTTTGAAGTCTGGTATAGTTATCCAGTTTCAGTTTTAAATCCTGCTCCTCCTGAAAGGTTTCCTGTTTTTTCTTTTCCAGGTCTACCTGTTCCTGTTTCAGATTTTCTAATTTTTTTATATATTGTTGTACTTCCGGATCATTCCCTGGCTGATTTACCTCCTGCCCACAGTAAATACAGAACCGGGAATCTTTCTGTTCCACATTTTAAACACTTCATTCTCTTCCCCTTACCTTTCTTCTTTTGTCTTTTTTTATTTTACCTTTGCCTTGTGTCTCAGAGCAATGAGTGACATCAGTTGTAGACAGTTTTCCTTTCTCTTTTTTCATGTTTTTTCAGTTGTGGCATGTTTTGTGGACAGTTTTTTTCTTATATTTGTCACACAAAAACATCACTTTCCCTTTTTTCACAGCCAAACTATGATAAAATAACAGATATACATAAGAAACAGAATATAAGGAAGGTATCTATTATGTCCGAATTTTCAAATATACTTAGCCAGTTTATTCATGAAAAAAATATAAAGGTCTATCCGCTTAGTAAATATTGCGATTTTGATCGCGCCACTATGTACAAGATCATCAACGGGAAACGAAATCCGCCTTCCCGGGATATCTTCGAAAAAATGGCTTATTTTATGCAGCTGACACCTACCGAATACGATCAGTTTAAAGAGGCGTACGAAATCTCCAGAGTTGGATCAGATAATTACTATCGAAGAAAAAGTACAGAAAATTTCCTCATGCATTTTCCCGATAAATTTTCTATCTGCCCCGGTTCTGCCTCTTCCGCCGGTTCCGGATTCAAAAACGACTTGCAGACACCTGCCTGCGCTTCTATCCACACACAGGTAGAATTAAACTATGCTCTTCGCAATATTCTTCTGGCAGAATCATCAGAATCCGCCAAAGGTAAGGTAGCGATGTTCATGCAGCCTGATTATGAAGGACTGTTCAGCCTTCTTTCCAGTCTGAATCTGGGTTATACATTGGAAATACACCACATTTTCTGCCTGAGCAACAGTGAAATTTTAAACATCGATCACGAGCTGTATAATCTGGAATATTTTAATAATATTTTTCCTTTGTACCTTCGGAACCTGAATTATCAGGCTTACTATTTTTATGACAGTATCCATTCACACTTTTTTAACCTGAATGTCCTTCCATATTTTATTGTGACATCCCGGTATGCAGTGTCCTTTTCTTCTGATTACCAGTATGGCATTTTTTACAGTGACCCGGATATCGTTGCTCAGTTCTGGAAAATGTTCTATGCTTTCCAGAATAAATGCGCACCGCTTTTCCAGGTTTTTCATATGCTTCCTGGTAATTTACATATGCTGCATAATCTCTCTTTAAATGCTGTCAACAGTTATCTCCTTCAACCGGAAGCATGCCTTACTCCATTTATTACTGACAGAATTCTGGAACAGGCGCTTTCTCCCATGCTTCCTGAACGTAACAAACTGCTGCCTGTTATTGGCGCATTTTTTAGCAAAAACACAGAGAATCTTGACAGTATGCATGTTTATTTTACAAAAAAAGGAATCCAGCGCTTTACTCAGACAGGGCTTTTAAAAGAAATTCCTTCTGAGTTTTATCGGCCACTTCTTCCCACAGAGCGTTTGGAGATGCTTCAGCAGCTTGTTCTCTGCTGCCATCAGGGTACGTACCGTATGCTGAAGTCTCCCCTGGATCAGCTTCCGATCAATCTTCACCTTTGTGTAAATGAAACTATGGGCTATTTTTCCTTTGATAATGCAGAAAACCAGACAACCTATCTTATGTTTAACGAGACAGGGCTTCTGTATACTTTTCTTGATTATCTACAGTCACTTGAGGAAACATGCTTTTACACGCCGGAGGAAACTGCAGATTTCATTAACAGCGAAATCCGCAAGCTCCAATACTCACAGCTGTACAGTAAAAAGGAAACCGTTTTACCCCCCCCCCGATCAAAAATGTCAAATTACACATTTTAATCGCTGACACCTTGCTCCTTTCCCGGAAATATGCTACTCTGAGCATAATCATTTCCGGAGAAAGGAGTTTTTTTATGAGTATTATGAACACCTATACCGGCAGAAAGTTTGATCCTATGCACATAAAGCCGGAAAACATCTGTCTGGAAGATATCGCTCACGCCCTCAGTTATCTATGCCGTGGCGGAGGCCAGACTCTGATCTTTTACCCGGTGGCCCAGCACTGCCTCAACTGTGCCAGGGAAGCTCAGTCCAGAGGCTGGTCTGACCGTATGGTTCTTGCCTGTCTGCTTCACGATGCCAGCGAAGCCTATATCTCAGATATCATCCGCCCGGTAAAAGCTCATCTGTCTAATTATCTTGAAATCGAAGAAATGATCATGAATGTGATCTGGGAAAAATTTAATCTGAATAATCTGACTTCTGAGGAACATGCCATGTGGAAGCAAATTGACAATGATATCCTTTCTGCAGAACTTCCGGTTCTTTTCCCAGGAGAAAAAAATTATCATACTGTGCCGCTTCAGTCTGTGCCGGACCTTAGCGAACACCCTTTCCGGAATACAGAAGCACAGTTCCTTGCTGCCGCACATAAGCTGGGGATACAATAAAATCCGCTCAGATACATATCATTTGCCTTTACCGGACACAAAAAACAGGACTGCCTGAACTTGATATTTTCAAATTCAGACAGTCCCTTTCTATGTTTTGAAGAACTATTCTATTACCCGACTTTTACAATATAGGTTCCTGAGCTGCCGTCCTGGAACACAATCTCGCCCAGACTGTGAAGAAGTTTATGATTCAGATTTTCTCCGTATTTGTTTCTCTCACAGGAACCAACAAAAATGTAGGAAATATCATATTTTTCCACAAGCTCTTCTACCTGTTTTTCATCCTGTGAAGTGTAGATCAGCTCAATATCTCCGCTTTTTGTATTCAAATCCGCCACATCATTCCGCCACAGCCATTCGTGGACGTACCATCCAAGGACCGTAGGAAGTCCGGTCATTGCCGATACACGCTCATACTCTGTATAGCTGTCCCCATTTGCCTCCAGAACAACCGGAGAGCCTGTAATGTTCTTTTTCAGCCAGCGGATTCCCCCCGCATCTTCAGGAAAGTCGGTTTCCAGAAAGGCGGTTGCATTCAGACCTCTGTACTGAGAAGGATCCTGTACATTCCCAAACCATGAGCTGACACTGATCCCAAAATATCCCCATGTCCACACAAGAAGAACCAATGCCACACCTGCCGCTGCCTTTAATATCTTTTTGTAGGAGATCACCATCAGACGGAAGATCACATAAGCCATTGTCATTCCAAACATAATATATGCCTGATATGTCAGCTTGAACATGGTATTGGCACGGGCATTTCCGTTTTCATAAATATCCCGTACATACACAAGCTCCGGGATCAGCACCAGACCAATAGCGCACAGTCCCATGATCATGGCAAAAAGATCCGGAAGCTTCAAAGATTCCATAAAATGAAAGACTGTTCTGCGCTTTGCTCCGCTGAGTTTTTCCACCAGAAGAACGATTACAAAAATCACAGTCAGGATCACCGGAAGTCCCCACAGGATCAAAAGCTGGTGAGGAAGTGAATGATACTGAGCCACAGCCACTCCCTGTACCATTGTTTCAAAGTCCAGAGTAAAAGGAAGAATCACTATAGTTCCTATTGCCAGAACTTCTGCGGCCTGAGCTGCCGTAACTGCCAGGATCCATTTTGTCTGACCTTTCATCAGAACAATATTGGTAAAAAGTACAACGCCTCCGGTTACTACAAAGTAGATAACAAAATCCCAGAAATTTGTCCAGTGGAACATTCCCAGAAGCACTGCCGCCACAAGGATCTGAGGCATAAAAAGCTGTTTTATCCAGAATTGTTTTGTGCCCGGTTCTGCCAGAACAAAATCTTTTTTCCTGATCATTTTTATCCAGGCATATAAAAGTCCCAGCAGTAGAAGAACAAACATGATATTAACTACATGAGCATGAAGATCTCCCAGAACAAAGGAATAACAGGGAAATTCATGGATGGTTTTGTCCGGAACGTCCGGATTGAACCCAATGTATCTGGTTGCATCAGGAAACCAGTAGCTGTCCGGTTCCTGCCCAGTCAGTTTCTGAAGAAAAGGAAGTACCTGTCCATAAACCACATAATGCATATTTCCGGCAATGGAAACAGAAATTCCTGCTACCACGCCTGTAATCTGCGGAAAATATTTTCTCCAGCCAACTGCGCCTGCAGCTCTTTTTCCCATTCGGTCCCTTGTCATCTGATATACAAGTGAAAATGGAAGGGAAAAAGCAAGTCCTGCCACAAAGGTCCGCATCAGATTATAGGTAAGCTCCACACTGGTTCCGGAAAGCTTTGTCAGAAATACTGCAAAATACTGACCGCCATAATAATAGTTGATCGTCCCCTCTGAATACCACAGATCAACTGCCGGAAGGGTAGTGCTTCGCATCATTGCTTCCATAAACCCGTAATCCATAAATTTTTCTGTTCCGTATGCCGCAGGATGAAAGCCTGCCAGATACGTCCAAAGCAGGAAAAAAGCAAAAAACAGGATTTCCTCCCAGAATACCAGATCCAGATGATCTACCGGAAGGCACTCGATCCCTTTTTTGTACTGGACTTTTCCAAGCAGAAGGCAACCAAGTCCGCAGACCAGAGTTACCCCGATACAGGTCAATGAAGTAAATTTCAGTAATTTGACTGCAACCAGAAACCAGGTTCCAAATCCTGTCACAACCACTGCCAGAACCTTGGAAAACATCCAGCCCTTATCATCAAATTCACCAAAAAGTCTTCCTGTCAGAGGCATAGCCACAATCCCCAGAACCATTGCAAGAAGATACCAGGTCCAGAAAGTCCAGACATCTCCTTTCAGAAGGTACGCAGAAAGAGCCACAAGAATTGCTGCGGGAACTGCTCTTATTGTTACTTTTTTTATTGTATCAGGTTTCATAAATTCTGATTCTCCTATCTTCTGACTGATATACCAGCCTGTATACTGATTTAATCGTAGTCTCTATACACGTTTCTCCCTCAAAAGTCATTCCCTCTTCAAAAAGTATATAGGTGATCCCCTCCTGCCGGACAAGACTCTTTACTCTCTCCGGCTCCCGGGAAGTATAAATTTCCTTTGCATTTTCTGCCCTGCCATAAGTATCATATCCTGCCGACCAGGCATAATACGGCCATCCCAGGTACATCATTACTCCGGCCATTGTCGCTTCGCTGATGCTGTATTCCGGCGTCAGGATCAGATCCCGGCTGTCCAGATTTTCCGCCAGCCAGTCTGTAAGGCTGCTGTTTGTATTTACCGTTACCCTGTGTCCCGGTCCGTTGTTTCTTACTATGATCACAAAATCATAAATTCCGGTGATCGTCAGGCACACGGAAAGTGCAACAGCCAGCACACGGCCCTGCCATTTTTTCCGGAAAAGCCAACACACCGCTCCTGCCCAGAACATTGCCAGAAATGCATAGGAAATCATAATATATTTATGATTCACAGTAATATCCGGCGTCAGAGAAAAGCAGAAGGCAAATATAAGAGGAAACAGAAAGCTTACAAGAACTGCCCGCTGAAGCCTTTTTTTGTATAAAAAGAATAAAATCAACGCTCCCGTAAAAAAGATGCCGCTCATCTGAGTCAGGTACCACATGACTCCGATCACACTTTTGTCCTCTGCAATAAATCCCCACTGAAAGGCAGCCTCCACAGAAGAACCTTTCATAAACAGTCTGGTCTGGAGAACAGAAAATACAACTGCGGTGACAGCCGTGATCAGATAATCCAGCTTCCCGTCTGAACACACGGCAAATCCCATTAAAATCAGAAGTCCGCCGATAACAGCCGCTCCATTCCAGAAAGAAGTCATTCCTATGAGAAGTCCTGCTGCCAGTGCATTTTCCAGATACCTGCATTTCCATGCATCTTTTGAAAAAAGTCTGTTCCGGAACCACACAAGACCATTTTCTCTATGGCTGCATCCCTGTTCCACCCAGTCCAGATACATCCACACAATAAGCCCCACGATCAAAAGTCCAAAAGCAAGGTGCCTCTGATTCAGATATACGTTAAAATTCCACAGTCCCCAGTCTTCATTTGTTGTATAACCGATAAATGAAGTGTTTTCCAGCAGTACCTGAAGCAGATCTCCGGCGCAAAGGTGTTCCCACAGAAACTGAAAAAAAGTCAGCGCACTGCGGAAAAAGAAAAATACAACGGTCAGCGCTCCTGCTTTTCCACTTCCCATAACACGCCTGGCAATGCTGTAAAGCAGCATTAAAAATCCCAAAAGCGAGAGAATACTTGCAGCGTTATAAGCAATGTCAAGCCGAAGTCCCAGAAACTCCAGATTGCCTACAAGAAACTGAAACATAAAATGATATTTTACATCCTGTCCTCCAAAATGAGGATACTGGGTGGGAAAATTATTCTGAAGAGAAAAAGACCTCATCATTGCTGTATGGGGCGCATAATCGCCAAATACAGTAAATCCTGAATACAGAACCCCGTCTTTTATGTAAAATACATAAAACATGATCCAGGTAAGAAAAACAAACAGTACAGAAAAAAACAGCAGTTCCTTCCGAAACCGTTTTTTATCCCTGATCAGTACCTTATCTGTAAAAATACTTCTGTTTTTCCTGTATCTCAAAATATAGGATACCAGAAGAAAAACTGCTCCTGCGGCCATAACCAGAAGATTTCCATATATCAGCGGTCTTTCTGCTCCTGCAGCGCTGGCGCCCCAGGCTGTAAGATAAGTTCCCCAGCCAAAAACAAGCATTCCAACCCCGAATGCACCTGGAAGAACCAGCCAGATCCTGTTATTTTTTCCGGTTTCTTTCTGTCCCACAAAAATCTCTGCAAGCTCTTTTCCGCAAAGACTTCCCAGGATCAGATACAAAATCCCAGCCATACACACTCCTTTGTTTTTCTTACTGTTTTATTCTGCTTCATATGATCATTAACAGTATACCAAAGTATCATGATTCTGAAAATACAAAAATCGCTGTCTCCCCTGGTAATTTTAAAGGATACAGCGATTTTCTCTGTTCATTTCCGGCTGTTCAGGTAAGACTCTATGCCATCTGCAACTGCCCCGGCAACCTTTTGCTGATATTCTTCTTTCTGCAAAAGCTCTGCTTCTTCCGGGTTGGTCAGGAACCCACATTCCACGATCACCAGTGTGCCCTTGCTCCTTTTCAGAAGATAATAACTGGTATTTCCTTTTATCTGGCGTGGTCTTTGGGGAAGCAGCTTCTGATTCATTTCCTCCTGTACTGCCTGAGCAAGTTTTTTTCCTTCCTGAGAACTTTCATAGTAAAAAACCTGCGGTCCCCTGACAGACGGATCTGAATAGCTGTTCTGATGAATACTGACTGTCAGAACAGGAGAAACCTCCTCCAGAAGGGCAATCCTTCTCTGCATATCCTGAGCCTTTTTATTTAGTGCAGAAGGATCATAAAGTCCCTGATCCTCTTTTCGCGTCATAACTACACGGTAACCTTTTTCTGTAAGAACACGTTCCAGCTTACGGGCTATTTCCAGATTGATTCCCTTTTCTTTCAGGTTATCCACTCCTATCATACCCGGATCCCCTCCGCCGTGTCCCGGGTCGACCGCGATCACTTCCCTGTTATTCCCCTGACTTTTCGTGTTTCCGGAAACCTGGGCTGCCTGTCTGGACAGAAGCAAAAAGCACACCAGCAGCAGTCCGGACATCACAAGCTCCATCACATATTTTTTCAAGTAACTACATCCTTAAAGATTTCTCTCTAAATATATATTTACTTTTTTCTATAAATACGCCTTCAGCTCTTCAATATTTCTTTCTTCAAACTTTTTCAGTTCCTCCATCAGTTTCCTGGCATATAAGTACGGACTTTTTCAAAAGCTCTGTATTTGCGTTCATGCTACATTCTCCTTTTTCTTTCAGTATGCACGGATTCCCCCTGAATATACAGAGGCTTCTGAACACTTATCTGTCCTGTTCAGCCTTATTCATATTTTACAATTTCCTTTTTCAGTCTTTTCATAATTCTTTTTTCCAGTCTTGAAATATATGACTGAGAAATTCCCAGAAGATCAGCCACTTCCTTCTGAGTTTTTTCCTTTCCCTCGGCACTGTTCAGCCCAAATCTGAGACGGATGATCGTCTGTTCCCTTGGCGTCAGCTTGTTAATTGCTTTTCCCAGAAGTGTGATCTCCACTTCATCCTCCAGCCTGCGGGAAATGACATCCTCATCCGTTCCCAGAATATCAGACAGCAGCAATTCATTCCCGTCCCAGTCCACATTCAGCGGTTCATCAATAGAAACCTCCAGCTTTGTCTTACTGTTCCTGCGAAGATACATCAGGATCTCATTTTCAATGCATCGCGAAGCATAGGTTGCCAGTTTGATTTTTTTTACAGGATTAAAGGTGTTGATCGCCTTAATAAGACCAATGGTTCCAATAGAGATCAGATCCTCCACTCCAACTCCTGTATTGTCAAATTTTTTGGCAATGTACACTACCAGTCTTAAATTGTGCTCAATGAGAATTGCCTTTGCCTCTTTGTCCTGGTCTGTCCCCAGCTTGCTGATGACGTAGGCTTCCCTCTGCGGCTCCAGTGGCGCCGGAAGAATATCATTTCCACCAATGTAGTACAGCTCTCTCGGTCTTGAGAGAACCATCCTCTGAATCATCTGAAACGGGTAATAACTGACGCCTGCTGCTGATCTGTTCATAATTATATGCCCCTCCTAATGCAATAATCTGGAATTCAACAGTACCTTGTATTCCTTTCCCAAAGCGGAGGGTTCAAAAGCCAGCGCAAACACAGGTCTGGATATGCGAACCTCTTCTGCGGGAGTATGGATACAAAGATTCTCCAATGTAACCGCCAGCATCAGCTTCTCTGCCTGTCCCACCGTTCGGCAGGACAGATAATGCGGCTTCAGTCCGGCAATCTCTGTACTTTTCAGCTCCCCCGGATTCTCATAAAGGTGCTTCAGCCTGTCTATCAGATCCTCTGACAGCATGGTTTCCAAAATCTCAGGTTTCACAACAGAAACCGGCGCACCGCTTACCGGATCACTGAGCAGATTTCCTGTGTCATAAAATCCGTAAGCAGACTGTTCTTTTCCCTGATAACTCAGGGTTACAGGGTAGATATTCTTCCTCAGACTCCTGGCAGAATCTGCTGTGCAGACCAGCGCCCCGATCCCCATATATGTGGCAAAGGCAAAAATCAGAAATGCCGGAAGCGTAATTCCGTCTTCGGACACAGCATCCCAGAATCCGCCTGCAAGAAACGCAGTCAGATACAGCATAACCATTGCCTTTGCCAGCAGACTTCCCTTTTGGATGCAGAAAGTGATCCTGAGCATAAGAAAAGCGCAGGCGCCGTGCAGAAAAATCCCCACCGGCAGATTTTTCTCAAAAGGAAGATAAAGGATCAGGCAGGAAAAAAAAGCTCCCGCCGCTGCACCTGCCAGATATCTCCACCGTTTTGTCCTGAACCTCAGAAGTCTTCCTGTGATCCGCAGAACAATATAGTCCATCAGAAGATTCGTCACAAAGACAACATCTATGTATATTTCTCCATACATAAAAAAAGCCCCCTATGACCTGTCATTCCCTCGCTTTGGTAAGTGAGTTCATTATAGGTTACAGGGGGTGCGTAATTTGTCAAAACCAGGGAAGAGATTCCCATAATTTCTCGTTGAGGTTCGACAGAAGATGAGATTATTCTAATTAATCTTCCACATTCTTTTTGTGGAGCGCATTCATCATCATACGAAGCTCTTCTACCGGAAATTGTCCCGGCGCAGACGCCTTTCCTACAGTGGCAAAGGTTACAGCAGAGCCGAAATTTTCTCCTGCAATACGGCTCATAGAACCCAGATTTCCCATGGACATTGCGATCACAGGCTTTTCTGTATACTCTTCTGTAATCTCCTTCGTCACCTGCATAAGATCCGCAACATCATCGAATTTCTGCGGCATCACTGCCATTTTGAGAATGTCTGCTCCGGATGTATCCATGTCAATAAATCTGTTTTTCAGTATATTACTGTCATCTGTTTTTTCAAAATCATGAGTGGATGCGATTACCTTCACGCCTGTCCTGTGAAGTCTGCTGATCAGATCTGAAACATTTTCATGAGAAAAATACTCTACGTCGACCAGATCTGCATTTCCGCTTTCTGCTGCTGCCAGAATATATTCTTCATATTCTTTTTCAGAAATTTCCGCATTTCCGCCTTCGGATGCAGTACGAATAGTAAAAATAAGCGGTATTTCTCCCAATTCACATCGGATTTCTCTCAGCATATCCAGAAAACGCTCCTCATTGGAAAGTTCTTCATAAAAATCTGCTCTCCACTCCGCCAGATCTGCTTTGACTTCCCTGATTTTACAGGCTTCCTCCAGCAAAGCTGTCCGGTCTTTTCCTGTCATTGGCGCACATATTTTCGGCTGCCCGTTTCCAATAGATATCTCTCTTATCTTAATTTCTTTTGTCATTGCTCCTCTTCCTTTCTGAGTTTATAAGCAGTAAGGATATTCTGCTCTTTTCACATGGAAAAAGACTGCTGAGTCCTTTTTACGGGATTTCAGCAGTCCTGATCTTTTTATTCTGTTACTTCCACTTTTCTGTTCTCACGGTTTTTGATCTCTTCTTTGATTGAATCAATAAACTCGTTGAGATCTTTTGCACCTTCATCTCCCATGAAGCGGCTGCGGACAGAAACTTTTCCTTCTTCCTCTTCCTTTGCACCTACCACAAGCATATAAGGAATCTTCTGAAGACGTGCTTCACGGATCTTATATCCGATCTTCTCTGCACGGTCGTCAATCTCTGTACGGATACCTGCATCCTTCAAATCGCTCATAACCTTGTTTGCATAATCCATATATTTCTCGGAGATCGGAAGAACTTTTACCTGTACAGGAGCAAGCCATGTTGGGAATGCGCCTGCAAAATGCTCGATCAGAATACCGATAAATCTTTCAATGGATCCAAACGCAACACGGTGGATCATGATCGGACGGTGTTTCTCGCCATCAGCTCCTATATATTCGCAGTCAAAGCGCAGCGGAAGCTGGAAGTCAAGCTGAATCGTACCGCACTGCCATGTTCTTCCAATGGAATCCTCCAGATGGAAGTCGATCTTCGGTCCATAGAATGCGCCGTCGCCTTCATTTACCACATAGTCCAGTCCCAGATCGTCAAGAGCGCCTCTTAAGCCCTCTGTTGCGATCTCCCAGTCCTCATCGCTACCCATGGAGTCCTCAGGACGTGTGGACAGCTCAACATGATATTTGAAGCCGAAAAGCTGATATACACTGTCGATCAGTGTTGCAACACCTTTGATCTCGTCACGGATCTGCTCCTGCGTCATAAAGATATGAGCATCATCCTGAGTAAAGCAGCGTACCCGCATCAGACCGTGAAGCTGTCCGGATTTTTCATGGCGGTGAACCAGTCCCAGTTCTCCCATTCTCAGAGGAAGATCTCTGTAGGAACGAGGTTCGGATTTGTATACAAGAATACCGCCCGGGCAGTTCATTGGCTTAATGGCAAAATCAGTATCATCGATCACAGTTGTATACATATTTTCTTTGTAATGATCCCAGTGACCTGAAGTTTCCCAGAGATGGCGGCTCAGCATGATCGGTGTGGAAATCTCCACATAACCTGCCTTATTGTGGATCTCTCTCCAGTAATCAAGCAGAGTATTTTTCAGAACCATACCCTTTGGAAGGAAGAACGGGAATCCCGGTCCCTCTTCTTTCATCATGAACAGGCCAAGCTCTTTTCCAAGCTTTCTGTGGTCACGTTTTTTTGCTTCCTCCATACGGGTGATATACTCTTCAAGATCTGCCTTTTTGGTGTAGGAAGTACCATAGATTCTGGTAAGCATTTTGTTCTTCTCGCTGCCTCTCCAGTAAGCTCCTGCAAGACTGGTAAGCTTAAATGCTTTTACAGGTTTTGTTGTCATCAGATGAGGACCTGCACAAAGATCCACAAACTCTCCCTGCTGATAGAAGCTGATCTCAGAATCTTCCGGAAGATCTTCAATCAGTTCTACCTTATACGGCTCATTTTTTTCTTTAAAAAATTCAATGGCCTCTGCTCTCGGTTTCGTAAATCTGGTGATCGCCAGATTCTCTTTTACGATTTTTTTCATCTCAGCCTCGATCTTTGGAAGATCTTCTGCTGTGATCGGCTCATCACTGTCAATATCATAATAGAAGCCATCCTCAATAGACGGTCCGATTGCAAGCTTCACATTTGGGAAAAGGCGTTTGATAGCCTGAGCCATAATATGGGAAGTGGTATGACGGAATGCGCCTTTGCCGCCCTCACTGTCAAAGGTGAGAATATTCAGCTCACAGTCTTTGTCAATAACTGTACGAAGATCTACAACCTCTCCGTCCACTTCACCTGCACATGCTACTCGTGCAAGACCTTCACTGATATCAGAGGCAATATCAAGAACTGATTTTGCTTCTGCATACTCTTTTGTTGATCCGTCTTTTAAAGTAATGATCATGATTTTTCTCCTTTTCATTTTATTTTCACCCGCTGTACGGGACTTCCTTCGCTTTCATACTATTATAAAAGTCAATTACTCCATGCAAAAGCACTCCCGTAATCTAACAGGACTTTTATAATAAAAAACGCCCCTTACAATGCTTACGCACTGTAAGGGACGAGATTATCTGCCCGTGGTTCCACCCTGATTGCCGGATCACCGGAATCTCTGTCTGAATAAAACAGTTCCCGGGACTCAGCCTCTTTTTTGATGATAACGGTATCACCGGACCGGATTAGGGTCACTCAGAGGTGGTCTTCAACTGATTCCTGTTAAAGCACTTTCACCAAATGTGCTTCTCTCTGCAGCAGTCCACAGTCTACTCTTCTCGTCAGCGTGTTAAATTTCTTCAATTAAGTTCTTTTTCATTATAGCCACTGAAATTCTGTTTGTCAACGTACTTTACACAGATTTTTTTACAAAGCTTATAGCCACACAGGAAGGACCTACATGAGTTCCGATGATTCCTCCTACCGGGTAAAGTCTGTAATTTTTCAGTCCGTATTTTTCAACTGTATCATTCATAAATTTTTCTCCGGTCTCACGGTCTGAAGTGTAACCAAAGTACACCGGCTCTGTTTCATCTATATCATAGGATTCAAATTCTTTCCAGAGATACTTGATCCCCCCGCTTCTTCCTCTTGCTTTTCCAAGCATAGTCAGAACTTTATCCTTCAGCTCTATGACAGGTTTAATGTGGAGCATATTTCCCAGAACAGCCAGGGCTGCAGGTATTCTTCCGCCTTTTTTCAGATATGTCAGAGTGTCCAGCATTCCGCATACCGTAACACGCTTTTTCAGGTCCTCAATGGTTTCCACAATCTCTGAAATACACTTTCCTGCCTCTCGCATTTCCACAGCTCTCTGAACCAGAAAACGCTGAGTAATGATCGCCTGTTCCGAATCTATGATATGGATCTTATCATACTCGCTCATCTGCTTTGCCACATTGGCAGCATTTACAGTTCCGCTAAGGCCACTGGAAAGAGTAATGACAAGAACTTCTTCTGATTTTTCCTTTGCCTCCTCATAAAGAGCCAGATATTCCTCCGGTGACGGCTGGCTTGTAACCGGCAAATCTTTTTCGGTGGCAAGCTTTTCAAAAAATCTGGTAAAATCCTCCTCTGTTTCCAGTGGAAAATCACCGTCAGAAAATTTTGTTTTCAGCCAGACAATACGGATATTCATTTCTTTTGCTTCCTGTCTGGTTATATCAGAAGCAGAGTCCGTTATGATCATCATAATATATTTTCCTCCTTCAGCAGATTGACAAGTTTCCGCTGTTTCTCTAAAATATGTGTTACAAATGTAACAGTGGAACATACTATATCATATTCCGTTGAAAAATCAACAAATCTGCTTATAAATGAAACAAAACGGAGGAAATTGTATCAATGGGTCGAAAAAAGAATTCCAGTGATTTTCTGAAAGAATGTATTGCGGATGCTCTTTTTATTCTGCTTCGCACAAAATCCATCGAATCCATTACTGTCCGGGAGATCACAGAGCTTGCCAATGTCAGCCGTATCACCTACTACAGAAATTTTACTTCAAAGGAAAATGTTATTGAATTTAAGCTGGACAAACTGATGACGGAATGGATTGAAAAACAGCCTCAGAAAGAAAGCGCTTCCGCCCATGAGCTGTCCATTCGTTTTTTCCAGTTTTTTTATTCTATTCAGGATATTGTACAGACGCTGATCCAGGCAAACCTTTCTCTTCTGCTTTTAAACCGTCTGATCCTGAAGTTTAACGATATCAGTACCACAGACAGCAGCGAATACTATCGTCAGATTTTTATTTCCTTTGGCCTGTGCGGCATCATTCTGTCATGGATGGACAGAGGAATGAAGGAATCTCCGGAAGAAATGGGACGGATCATATCCCGTAAATTTTTTCCGGCGCCGGAACCGGATTCTGAATAGAACAGGGGCCAGGCTCAGTCACGCATATGAATGACTGAGCCTGGCCCCGTTATTTATCCTGTCGCTTTCGCAACTGTCAGATTTTATTTAAAATATTCCACACCGGACTCAAAGATTCTGATATCCTGCTCTCCGTAGATGTTTACAGCAACACCGTTGTCACGGCGCTCGCTGTGAGCCATCTTACCAAGAACACGTCCGTCCGGACTTGTAATACCTTCAATATTGAGATAAGAACCGTTTACATTCCACTCTTCGCTGTTATCCAGCTCACCGTCTGCAGTTACATACTGAGTAGCGATCTGTCCGTTTGCCAGAAGTTTCGCAAGCCACTCATCATTTGCAACAAAACGTCCCTCGCCGTGAGATGCAGGATTACAGTAAACTCCGCCAAGTTTTGCTTTCTGCAGCCATGGAGATTTATTGCTTACAACCTTTGTATAAACCATCTTGGAAATGTGACGTCCGATGGTGTTGTAGGTCAGTGTCGGTGAGTCTTCTTTCTGTCCGCAGATCTCGCCATAAGGAACAAGTCCCAGCTTGATCAGCGCCTGGAAACCGTTACAGATACCAAGTGCCAGACCGTCTCTCTCGTTGAGAAGCTTCATCACCGCTTCTTTGATCTTTGCGTTCTGGAAAGCTGTAGCAAAGAATTTAGCGGAACCATCCGGTTCATCACCTGCTGAGAATCCGCCCGGGAACATGATCATCTGTGCCTGGCTGATGGATTTCTCAAAGATTTCCACTGAATCATGGATATCTTCTGCTGTCAGGTTTTTAAATACCTTCACATCAACTTCTGCCCCTGCTCTTTCAAAGGCGCGGGTACTGTCATACTCACAGTTTGTTCCCGGGAATACCGGAATGAACACACGTGGTTTAGCAATTTTATGATTGCAGATATACACTCTGTTTGTATGGAAAAGTCCGTTCTCGTCAACAGTGCCTTCTTCGTTGTTCTTTGCTGCAACAAATGTTGCTGTAGCTCCGCTATTCTCACCGGAATCAGTTTTAAATACTTTTTCCAGAGTTCCTGTCCATGCATTGACTGCTTCTTCCAGAGCAATTTCAGCATTTCCATAAGAGAATTTCGCATCAGAGGTAACTTCACCGATCACGGTATAGGTAATGGAAAGAGCGCCCACTTTGTCAGCCGGAACCTCAAGTACCAGATCGCCAAATCCCGGAGCAAAGAAATCTCTCGGATCCAGATTATGCTCGATCTTAACGCCAAAGCCGTTTCCAAATGCCATTTTTGCAACTGCGGCTGCCAGTCCGTGACGATCAAGAGCATATGCGGAAAGAATGCGTCCCTCTTTCATATCCTCATGAAGTTTTCCGTACTGTTCCATAATACCCTGGTAATCAGGAAGCTGATATGCATCCTTTGGCGCACGAAGCCAAACCAGTTTGCTTCCGGCTTTTTTCAGTTCCGGAGTCACAACATCCTGAAGATTTCCGGTGTCTACTGCAAAGGAAACAAGTGTTGGCGGAACATCGATCTCATTAAAGGAACCGGACATACTGTCCTTTCCTCCGATAGACGGAAGTCCAAATCCCATCTGTGCTGCATAAGCGCCCAGAAGCGCTGCAAAAGGCTGGCTCCAACGCTTTGGATCTTCTGTCATACGGCGGAAATATTCCTGGAAAGTAAAGCGGATCTTTCTGTAATCACCGCCTGTTGCCACGATTCTTGCCACGGATTCTGTTACTGCGTAAGCTGCTCCGTGATAGGGGCTCCAGGAAGAAAGATATGGATCAAAGCCATAGCTCATCATAGTTACTGTATTTGTATTGCCCTTCTGAACAGGAACCTTTGCAACCATTGCCTGAGTTTCTGTCAGCTGATATTTGCCGCCGTGAGGCATAAGTACGCTTCCGGCTCCAATGGAACCGTCAAACATTTCCACAAGTCCCTTCTGGGAGCACACATTAAGGTCAGAAAGAGTTTCCAGCCATTTTGCTTTTACGTCCTGTACATCCTCGCGGTCAGTAAGAATACATCCTTCTTTATTCGGGATCTCCACTTCAACTGTGGTTTCCTGATGCGCACCGTTTGTGTCAAGGAAAGCACGGGAAATATTTACGATCTCCTTATCTCTCCATGTAAGTACAAGTCTCGGCTTCTCTGTAACAACAGCAACCGGAACCGCCTCCAGATTTTCCTCGTTTGCAAATCCAAGGAACTTATCTACATCTTTTGGATCAACAACAACTGCCATACGCTCCTGAGATTCGGAAATAGCGATCTCTGTTCCGTCAAGTCCCGCATATTTTTTCGGAACCTTGTCAAGATTGATCCGAAGACCTGCTGCCAGCTCGCCGATCGCAACGGACACGCCGCCGGCGCCAAAGTCATTACATTTCTTGATGATGCAGCTTACTTCCTCTCTGCGGAACATACGCTGGATCTTACGCTCTGTAGGCGCATTTCCCTTCTGTACCTCAGCGCCGCACACTTCAATGGAAGCCTCTGTATGCACTTTGGAAGAGCCGGTTGCACCGCCGATTCCGTCACGGCCGGTACGTCCGCCCAGAAGGATAATGATATCTCCCGGATCTGAATTTTCACGGATCACCGCACGTCTTGGAGCTGCACCGAGAACAGCGCCGATCTCCATACGTTTTGCCACATAATCCGGATGATAGATTTCTTTTACATAGCCTGTTGCAAGACCGATCTGGTTTCCGTAGGAGCTGTATCCATGAGCAGCGCTTCTTACCAGTTTTTTCTGAGGAAGCTTGCCTTTGAGAGTTTCTTTTACGGAAACGGTCGGGTCTGCAGCGCCTGTTACGCGCATTGCCTGATATACATAGGTTCTTCCGGAAAGCGGGTCACGGATGGCTCCGCCCAGACAGGTTGCGGCGCCGCCAAACGGCTCGATCTCTGTAGGATGATTGTGTGTCTCATTTTTAAAGTTGATCAGCCACTCTTCTTCTTTGCCATCAACATCTACAGGAACTACAATACTGCAGGCATTGATCTCATCAGACTCTTCCTGATCCTGAAGCTTGCCTTCGGATTTCAGTTTTTTCATTGCCATCAGGGCAAGGTCCATCAGACAGATGAATTTATCGTCGCGATCTTTATAAAGCACTTCTCTGTCACTCAGATACTGCTTATATGTTTTTTCGATCGGCTCTTTATAGTCGCCCTCACCAAATTTAACATCTGTAAGCTCAGTAGAAAAGGTAGTATGACGGCAGTGATCTGACCAGTAGGTATCCAGAACCCGAATCTCTGTCATGGAAGGATTACGTTTCTCTTCCTCTTTGAAATAATTCTGGATATGCTGAAAATCTCTGAATGTCATTGCAAGATTAAGAGAATCATACAGATCCTTCAGATCGTTTTCTGCCATATCTTTAAAGCCGTCAAAAACCTTTACATCCTCTGGTTCCGGGAAAACATTTACCAGAGTTTCCGGCTTCTCAATTCCTGTTTCTCTGGAATCCACCGGATTGATGCAATGGCGTTTTACAGCCTCAAACTCCTCATCTGTCACGGTTCCCTCGATCACATAGGTGGTAGCGGAACGGATGATCGGCTGTGCGTTTTCATCCAGAAACTGCACGCACTGTACAGCGGAATCTGCTCTCTGGTCAAACTGACCCGGCAGATATTCTACAGAAAAGATTCTGGAATTATCTGCGGTTTCAAAGCTTTCCTGATAAAGCTCGTCTACCGGCGGCTCTGCAAATACTGTTCTGCAGGCTTTTTCAAACACCTCGTCAGAAATATTTTCCACATCATAGCGAATCAGCACTCTTACACCTGTAACAGATTTGATTCCCAGGTAACTACTGATTTCATGTTTCAGTTCTTTTGCCTGAACTGCATAGGCAGGTTTCTTTTCTACATAAACACGTCTTACGTTGCTCATGAGAGACTCCTTTCTCGATCCGGCCAGGGGCCATAGTATTTTTGAGCTTATATTAAATATTATCTTACATCGGCATATGGGTATCTGCCGCTTCAAGATAAGTATTTACTACCTGATGGAATTCTCCTTTGTCCGCATAGTCTGCAAAAGCTGCCTCGATAGGCATTTTGCCAAGCACCGGAACACCAAGCTCTGCCGCGATCTCATCAATATGACTTTCGCCAAATACCTTGATCTCTTTGCCGCAGTCCGGGCATTTTACATAACTGTAGTTCTCAACGATACCAAGTACCGGAATATGCATCATTTCTGCCATATTAAACGCTTTTTTAACGATCATTTTTACAAGATCCTGCGGAGAGCTTACGATCACGATACCGTCAACCGGAAGTGACTGGAATACCGTAAGCGGTACGTCGCCGGTTCCCGGAGGCATATCTACAAACAGATAATCCAGGTCGCCCCAGATTACGTCTGTCCAGAACTGTTTTACCATGTTTGCAAGAATCGGTCCTCTCCAGATAACAGGAGTATCCTCTGTAGGAAGCAGGAGGTTTATGGAAATAACCTTGATTCCGTTTCCTGTCTTCATTGGGTAAATTCCGTCATCATCTGCCTGGGCTGCGCCCTTCAGACCATACATCTTCGGAATAGACGGACCGGTAATGTCCGCATCCAGAATACCTACTTTAAAGCCTTTGGCTGCCATTCGGTTTGCAAGAGATGCTGTCACGAAAGATTTACCTACGCCGCCCTTGCCGCTGACAATACCAATCACATGTTTTACATTTGACATGGAATTGGCTTCTGCCATAAGATCCATGTTCTTGCCTTTGTTGCTGCATCCTTCGCAGCTTGATTTGTCACAGGTTTTGCTGTTACATTCCTTTGCCATCTTACTTCTCCTTCTATTTTATTATCGTCTATCTATGCAGTAAGATTCTCCATTATTTGATAAACCGGTCTATGGCCCTTTCCAGTTCCTTGATAGCGTCCCGGTCCCCATGCTCCACGGCATCTACAATGCAGTGTTCAATGTGATCCTGGAGAATGATCTTGCCTGTATTGTTAATCGCAGATTTTACTGCTGAAAGCTGAATCAGAACCTCGGAACAGTCGCGTCCGTCTTCTACCATTCTCTTAATAGATTCCATATGGCCGATTGCTCTTGAAAGACGATTGAGAACAGCCTTTGTCTGGGCATGGCTGTGATGATGGCCATGGGCTCCATGTGAATGTTCAACCACACTTCCGTCCTCCATAATATGCACATGTGTCTCTTTTTTTTCGCTCATGTGTGCTCCTTTCCCGGCCTTACCGAACTGTTCTGCGGTCCTCTTTGTTCTACCGCCACCTGCCATTATAGCACAGCTTCTAAATCTCTGTAAAGGAGCATCTCTGTTTTATCCCCGAGGTGAGAATATCAAAAATCACTGTCCCGTCTTCAAGAACTGTCTTTTCATAGGAAACTTCTTTTCCCTGAAATTTATTCTTTACATATTCTTCCGGATCCTGCAGCTGCACCTCATCCACAAATACATCCCGCATCTGATTTCCGGGACATTTGTTAAAAATCTCCCAGATCACTTCATATTCTTTCATTCTATATGTTCTCTCTCCTGTCTTGTCTGCACTACTGTTCCTACATCTGTCCGGACGGATAAAATCCTGAACTTCTCATTCATCCTTCTGTTTCGGAATTTCTTTTCTGTACATTTTCTTTCTGTTTTATTTTTCCATTGTTTTTTTCATTGTACCAGACCTTTTCAGGCAATGCAACGAAACTGAGCATAACTTTTTGTGGCAGCTTCTACAAATTTTTTGTAAAACTTTGTAGAAAAGAATTGAACTTCCGCCGAGAATAGCGTATATTAGATATAATTTCTAAAAAAGAATGTAATTAAACTAAAGGAGAGAAGTCATGCAACTCTTAAAAGACCGTATCCTTAAAGACGGAATTGTAAAACCAGGAAATATTTTAAAAGTAGACAGTTTTCTGAATCACCAGATGGATATTACTCTGATCAATGAAATCGGAAAAGAATTTAAAAGACGTTTTTCAGACTGTCCGATCACCAAGATCCTTACCATTGAAGCATCAGGCATCGGCATTGCCTGTATCGCAGCTCAGTATTTCGATGTGCCTGTTATTTTTGCAAAAAAAACCCAGAGTCTGAATCTGGACGGAGAAATGTACTGTTCCAAGGTGGAATCTTTTACACATAAAAAAGTATATGATGTGATCCTTTCCAAAAAGTTCCTCGGACCGGAAGACCATGTTCTTCTGATCGATGATTTCCTTGCCAACGGCTGCGCCCTGATGGGACTGATTGATATTGTCAAAGAATCAGGCGCTGTTCTTGAAGGTGCAGGAATTGTAATTGAAAAAGGATTCCAGAACGGCGGTCAGTGTATCCGTGATATGGGTGTGCGCCTGGATTCACTTGCTATTATTGATTCCATGACCGATGATTCTCTGACTTTCAGATAAAACCGAACTTTTTCCGGATTTCCCGGATATTACATAACCCGGAGCTTTGCCGTGTATACCCATGGCAAAACTCCGGGTTGTTTTATTTTCTTATTTGTCATCAGAAAGTGATGAGCTTTTCTTTAATGTTACTTTTTTTGAATCCTCTTTTTTGTTCTTATCGGAATCTTTTTCCTTTTCCGGATCAGAGCCCTCTTTTTCCTCAGAAGCTGGCGTTACGGTTTCTTCCTCTTCTTCCGGGGCAGGAGTTACGCTTTCCTCAGGTGTTTCTGTTTCCTCTTTATCAGAAACTTCCTCTGTTCTGATCGCGTCTTCCTCAAAATATCCGTTGTCGATCAGAAGCTCATAATTATTGCCGTCTATTACCTGCGGCTCGCAGAGATAGGTTCCAATGATCTTTACTCCATTGTCATACTGCTCATAATCGTTTACTTCCGGATCTTCCTCACCAGTGAGATAAACATGAACCATCTGTTCACAGTTATCTGCCAATTCTCTGTAATCCATAAAAAGACTGAAACCGATTTTTCCGGATGCGATGGAATTTACAGCTTCCTCTCCACATCCCACTCCTGTAATCAAAGGCCACTGTTCACTTCCCGGCGCAATGTTCGCTGCCTCCAGTGCATCCTGAGCTCCCAGCGCAGCATCATCAAATCCTGTACAGATAATGTCAGGAACAGCGTCTTCTTCATAAGAATCTTCAAGTATCTCGCTCATTCGTGTATTCGCAAGCTCTCTGCTCCATCTCAGGATCCCGGTATCGTCAAAGCTGACCTTGCCGGAGGTGCAGACCAGGGTTCCGTCATCCATATAAGGCTGCAGCCCTTCCATAACCCCGTTATACAGGAATAAAGCTTCTGTATCGTCCAAAGAGCCCATAAGAAATTCTATGGTCCGTGTTTCCTTCTTTTCCTGTACTTCTTTCAGATTTTCTTTTTTAATGATTTCTTCTGCGATCATCTGACCTGCCTGGCGTCCGCCAAAAGTGGTATAATATTTTACCGCATTGGTGTCCATGATCAGATCATCATAAGAAAATACCGGAATCTCTGCCTCTTTCACTTCTGCCAGAGCATCCGTAAGTCCGTAAGCATCTACCGGAGTAATGATAAAAGCAGCTACCTGCTGTTCCAGCATTTCCTGTATCTGAGAAACCTGTCTGGAGGCGTCGTCCTCAGCATAGACCACTAAAGGCTCGTATCCGTCCTCTGTCAGATCCGCCTCCAGCGCCTGAGCGTCATCTGACCATTCTTCCTGAGATGGGAGAAGAACGGCAACCTTCACGCTTTCTGCCTCTTCCTGAGACTTCTCTTTTTCTTCGGAAGCTTCTGTTTCCTGCTTTTTCTCAGATTCTTTTTTTGTTTCTTTTGCAGTCTTCTTCGCTTCTTTTTCGGCTTTCTTCTCTTCCTTCTCTTTCTGTTCCTCTTCTTCCTTCCGGGCTTCCTGCATTTCTTCGTCTTCCCCGGTTCCCTCGTCTTCTGTCTGAGCGCTTTCGCTGGCAGCCTCTGTGGCGTCATTTCCACCGCAGCCGGTCAAAGCACCCAATGCCATGAAAAATCCCATAAAAATAACTGCTGTCTTTTTCTTCATGCTGGTTTCCTTTCTGTTCAGAATCCTTTATACTCTTCAGCAGGAAACTCGCTCTTCCCTGCTCAAAAATCCATGTATAAAAAGAAAGGTGTCAAAAGCAGCCTGCTTTCGGCACCTTTCCGTCCGGCTATTTAGTCTTCCGGTACAAATTCATCCTTGCCTACTCCACAGATCGGGCAAACCCAATCCTCCGGAATATCTTCAAATGCTGTGCCCGGCTCGATTCCGCTGTCCGGATCGCCGATTTCCGGGTCATATACATATCCGCATGGCTCACATACATATTTCTGCATAGCTGTTACTCCTTTCAAGTCTGTTTCTAAAGCTTATGAAACGGATTCTGTTCCGTTCCATGGCTTCATTATAACGTCAGTGTTTTTTGATTGCAAGCATTATTTCACAAACCTTTTGTAAATATAATCATTGGCTTCTTTTTCCTGAATATCATCCAATGGTTCCAGCATTGGAATCTCTCCGTATTTCCGCCTGAGAGCCTGTGTGATCAGCCAGTCTGCAAGCTGAGGATTCTTCGGAAGAAGGGGACCGTGAAGATAAGTTCCGATCACATTTTTGTATACAACACCCTCATAACCTGTCTGTCCGTCATTTCCCGATCCATAAAGAACCTTTCCAAGAGGCTTGTTATTTCCGATAAAAGTCCTTCCTCCATGGTTTTCAAAACCAACTATCGGCATATCAAACAAGTCGCTTTTCAGAACAATATTACTGATCAGGCGCCCTTCCTGCTGTTCTGTGTACATATCCACAAGCTCCAGGCCTTTGATCATTCCCTGATCTGTTTTATAATAATTTCCAAGGAGCTGGTAACCTCCGCAGATGGCAATCACAACTCCGTTATTTTCCACATATTCCTTAAAATCTCCCCGGATCTCTCTGAGTTTTTCACAGACAAGCATCTGCTCCCTGTCTGAACCTCCGCCCAGAAGTACAATATCCAACCCTGTAAAATCAATGGCATCATTCAGCTCAAAAGAAATGGTTTCCGCCTCAATCCCTCTCCACTGACACCGTTTCATAAGGCACTGGATATTTCCTCTGTCACCGTAGAGATTCAGCAGATCCGGATATAAATGTCCTATCGTCAGTTTCATTTCTGCTCTCCCTCCAGTTTTTTCAGTATATTTCTGGTGGCAAAAAGTGCCGTATAATTTACAAGTACATAGAGATTTCCTGTACCATCCTTGATCCTGTCTCTGATGGCTTTTTCCACATCCGGTTCCAGAACAGACGGAATATCCACATATTTCAGGCGCAGACGCATATCCTGACAGCGGATTCCGCTGACAGTAATGCTTCGGATATTCTCTCCGCCAAAAAGATCAAAATCCACATCCCACAGCCAGGAAATATCAATACCGTCCTGAGCATTATCGTTAATGGCAATGATCACATCCTTTGGCGCTGTATCCTGCATAACAGCAGAAATATTCTGGTTAAAGCCTGCCGGATTTTTGGCAAGGTTCAAAGTCACTCCGGTTCCCTGAATACGGAACTGTTCCATACGTCCGTTTTCCGGATTGAATTTTTTCAGCATATCTGTAAAGTGTTCTGCAGAAAATCCCGCTGTACGCACTCCCGCATAGGCAGCCAGAATATTGTACACATTATAAAAGCCCTTATAACTGGCTGAGATAAGTCTGTTTTCCACCCGGAAGGAAAGTCTGTCACCCACCTGTACATCCTCTGCGTCAAAATCAGGCTCCGGTCTTTTAAACCCGCATTTGGGGCAGACATAATCGCCAAGCTGACTGTAGTGATAAAAGCTGTACTGAAGCTTTTCTCCGCATTTTTTGCAGAAACGTCCTTCGCGGATCTCATTGGTATCATTTTTCATAACAGGCTGGCTGATTCCATAAAATACACATGGATTGCCGCTGTCCATTGCAAGATATGCGGAAAGTGCATCATCCCCATTGACGATCACCTTCATATCCGGAACTGTTTTTATCATGGTTTCCAGAATGTTCATGGTAATATCAATTTCTCCATACCGGTCAAGCTGATCCCGGAAAAGATTTGTCATGACCATATAATCCGGCCTGATCTCCGGAAAAATATACTTTGTGGAAGCTTCATCTGCTTCAATGCAGGCATAATCTGCATCCATGTGACCGTTGAGCTTTGCGCCAAGAACAAATGCTGCCACAACTCCGTTCAGCATGTTGGAGCCCGTGTGGTTACAGACTACCTTCTGGCCTTCTGCTTCCAGCGCTGCGCAAAGCATATTGTTGGTGGTAGTCTTTCCGTTGGTACCACAGACCACAAAAATATCTTTTCTTACTTCTGATGCCAGTTCTTTCAGAACAGGGGGATAGATCTTCAGAGCAATCTTCCCTGCCCAGGTAACACCCTGTCTTCCCATTTTCTTGCAGATAAAACCTGCCGTCTTTGCCGCCCATATTGCTGCAATTCTTCTTATATTCATGTATCTGATATCCTCTGTATTTTTTCTTATCATATCCCCTGACTCCGGATCTATACACGTTACCCTCAGTTTTCCTGTCTGATGTACCGTCTTTTTCTGAAATTCTCACGATAAATTCTGCAAACCCCATATGACATATTCTGCAATTACCATATCGTATATTCTGGCTGTATCTGTCCCAAAAATATGCGTGGAAGGGTTTGCGGTAAAGTTCACGGAAACTTCTGTCCGGTCAGGTTCCTGTGTTAATGATTGTACGATACTTCCGTTCATTTATCAACAGAAACTTTACTGCTCAGATTTCATTTAAAAAAGGGGGATATCTGCCTGAGCAGATATCCCCCTGAGATACTGAATTATACTAACTCAATAAGTACTTCCATTGCAGCATCGCCCTTACGTGGTCCGATCTTAACGATTCTTGTGTAACCACCGTTACGTCCAACGTATTTTGGAGCGATCTCATCGAACATTTTCTTAACCATGTCGATGTCTTTTGTGTTTTTCTTTCTGCCAGCACCTTTAGCCGGTACTTCTTTTACAGGATAGAAAACTTTTGCCATCTGACGACGAGCGTGAAGTCTGGAAGGAGCGTCTTTTGTAATCTCTTTCTGAACTTCATCGTATACAGTTTTCTTTTTACCGTCTACGACTTCTTTTACTCTCTTGCCTTCAGCGTCTTTACGAGCAACTTTTGCAGTTACTGTAACTGTCTCAAAGTTGTCTTTTTCGCGAACAGCCATAGCAATAAGACCTTCTGCGATTTTGCGGATCTCTTTTGCTTTTGCTTCAGTTGTAACGATCTTTCCGTGGTACAGAAGATTTGTTACCTGGTTTCTTAACAGAGCTTTTCTCTGGTCGGATGTTCTGCTTAATTTTCTATATTTTGCCATGTTATTTTCCTCCATCTGCGGGACACCGGGACATGCTTGTTCGGTCTTACTGCCCTGATGCTTTGGCTCCCCGCGGTAATATTCATAAAATAAGTGTATTTTATTCCTCTGTAGGCTGAAGCTGCAGGCCCAGTTCCTTCAGCTTTGCAAGTACCTCTTCCAGTGACTTGCGGCCAAGGTTACGAACCTTCATCATATCCTCAGATGTTCTGTTGCACAGCTCTTCTACAGTATTGATTCCAGCCCGTTTCAGGCAGTTGTAGGAACGAACAGAAAGCTCAAGCTCATCAATGCTCATTTCCAGAACTTTTTCCTTCTCATTGTCTTCTTTCTCGATCATAACCTCAGCGGTTTTTGCATTCTCAGAAAGATCAATGAACAGGCTTAAATGCTCACTTAATACTTTTGCTGCAAGGCTCACTGCCTCATCCGGATCAAGAGTTCCGTTTGTGAATACATCCAGAGTCAGTTTGTCATAATCTGTCACCTGACCTACACGGGTATTTTCCACAACCATGTTTACTCTGTCAACCGGTGTGTAAATCGCATCTACTGCAATCACACCAATAGGCATATCATCAGTTTTACCTTTGTCAGCGCTTACATATCCACGTCCTCTTGTAATGGTAAGTTCCATTGCAAGTCTGCAGTCCTTACCACCATTCAGTGTGGCGATCACCTGATCCGGATTCATGATCTCGAGATCCAGATCAGTCTGAATATCAGCTGCTGTTACGACACCTTTTCCTTCACACTCAATGTATGCAGTTTTTGGCTCGTTATCAGAGCTGTTATTTTTAATTGCAAGACTCTTCAGATTCATAATAATCTCTGAAACGTCTTCTTTCACACCCGGAATAGAACTGAATTCATGCAGTACGCCGTCAATTTTCACCTGGCTTACAGCTGCTCCCGGGAGGGAAGACAGCATAATTCTTCTGAGAGAATTGCCCAGAGTAATACCATAACCTCTTTCCAGCGGTTCCACTACGAATCTGCCAAATTTCTTATCTTCGGATATTTCGGTAATTTCGATTTTTGGTTTATTAAAATCAAACACTATAAGGCTCCCTCCTTCTGGAAAGCTGCGTCATACTTTTAATATAGTATCCCCAAACTCCGCCTAAGCTTCGTTTGGGGATCGCATAAAAGCTCAGTTGCACCTTAACCTCTATGCTTTACTTAGAGTACAGCTCGACGATAAGCATCTCGTCTACAGGTACATCAATTACTTCTCTGTTCGGAAGTTCTTTTACAGTTCCGCAAAGAGCATCCTGATTTACATCAAGCCACTCCGGAACAAGTCTTCCGCCTGTTACTTCCAGAATTCCTTTGTATCTTTCGGAACCTTTGCATTTTTCTTTGATCTCAACTGTATCTCCGGCTTTTACAAGGTAAGACGGAATGTTTACACATTTGCCGTTTACAAGTACGTGCTTGTGGTCAACGATCTGACGAGCTTCACGTCTTGTTCTTGCAAATCCCATACGGAAGATTACGTTGTCAAGTCTTGTCTCAAGCATAACCATCAGGTTCTCACCTGTCTGGCCCGGCATTCTGTCGGCTTTTTTGTAGTAATTACGGAAAGGTTTCTCAAGAACTCCGTAAATGAATTTTGCTTTCTGTTTTTCTCTTAACTGTAAACCGTACTCAGAGATCTTTCTGTTTGCACGTTTTAACTGTCTTGTAGATTTTTTATCAATTCCTAAATAGATTGGATCCAGACCAAGAGATCTGCATCTTTTCAGAACGGGCACTCTGTTTACTGCCATTTCAAGCTACCTCCTCAATTAGACTCTTCTGCGTTTTGGTGGACGGCATCCGTTATGCGGAACCGGTGTTACGTCACGGATACTTGTTACTTCAAGACCACATGCCTGAAGTGCACGGATTGCAGCTTCACGTCCTGAACCCGGTCCTTTTACCATAACATCAACAGTTTTTAATCCATGGATTAAAGCAGCTTTTGTTGCAGTCTCTGCTGCCATCTGTGCTGCATAAGGAGTAGATTTCCTTGAACCTCTAAATCCCAGACCGCCGGCACTTGCCCATGAAAGAGCGTTTCCTTCGTTGTCAGTCAGTGTAACGATTGTGTTGTTAAAAGAAGACTGAATGTGTGCCTGTCCGTGTTCAACGTTTTTCTTGACACGACGTTTTGTTGTCGTTTTTTTGGTTGCTTTTGCCATTTTAAAACTAACCTACGCTTTCCTTGAATGTAATATTCTTAAGTTACTTTTATCAATTAAGGAAGTTCGATTCACTGAATTTATCCTTCGCTTACGCTGGGATCCATTAAGCTTTCGAACCAAGTTCCTACCAAACTCACGCTGCGCTTACCAGCCTGCATTTGTTAAGTAGTCTGCTTATTATTTCTTTTTGTTTGCTACTGTTCTCTTCGGACCCTTGCGAGTTCTTGCATTTGTCTTAGTCTTCTGACCACGAACCGGAAGTCCTTTACGATGACGGATTCCTCTGTAGCATCCGATTTCCTGCAGTCTCTTGATATTAAGAGCGATTTCACGGCGAAGATCACCTTCTACCATCATTGTTTCATCAATGACAGCGCTGATTCTCTTTACTTCTTCATCTGTCAGATCTCTGACACGTGTGTCAGGATTTACTTCTGCCTGCGCAAGAATTTTTTCTGCGCTCGGTCTGCCGATACCATAAATATAGGTAAGGCCGATTTCAATACGTTTTTCTCTTGGTAAGTCTACACCAGCTATACGAGCCATGTACTGTTTCCTCCATTTTCTTTTTTGAAAGCACTTCTGACATACACCGCTTGCCGGATGGCAAGGTGAAATGGGGCGTATCTGAAAGTCTGCTTTCTGTTTTCAGTTTCCTAATTGGGGTGCCTCGGTAAAACACCCAGCCGTCTTTGGCGTAAGACAGCCTTTCCGAAATTGCAGCTGTACGCTGCTGTTGCCTCTCGGTATTAGGCAATACATGCTTTGATAAATCAATTATACAAACAGTCCGAACAACCCTTCCGGGTGTATCAAACTGCAGCCGCACGTTTCACAAACTACCGGAATTAACCCTGGCGCTGTTTGTGTTTTGGATTTTCACAGATAACTCTGATAGATCCTTTTCTTTTAATGATCTTGCATTTCTCGCAGATCGGCTTTACAGATGATCTTACTTTCACTGGAAATCCTCCTCTCGTAATTTAGGCTTGAATCTGCAGTTATAGACGCACTCATAGTGCGTTCGCATTATAGTGTAGCATCAATGTCTAAAGATTGCAAGTACTTTTTTTATTTTTTTCCAAAATCATATCTGCAAAATGATATCTGCCACAGCCGGATAAATATTCACAAGTAAAATCCCCCACAATGTAAACAATAACACAGCAGCCACCTTCCCATTTCCATGTTCCGGTGTCTGCTGTGTCTCCATAAAACTTCAGTTATTTATTTTTCCAAAAATACACAAACTTCTGTCTTTTATAAACTCTTCCGTAAATCACACACGATCAATTACTGCACGGTTCCTGTATTCCCCTGGAAAATCTGTGCGATCGGGGAATCCGGAGAAAGGATCACTGTTTTGTCCTCGCCCTTCATAGAGTTTTTCAGCGCATCCAGGCTGCGTACAAAGGAATAAAAATCACTTCTTCCTTCTTCGCCATAAGCGCCGGCAAGGATCTTCATATATTCCTGCTCACCCTGGGCTTCCAGGATTTCCGCCTGCTTCTTGGCTTCTGAAATCTGAATGGCAACCTCTTTGTCCGTAGTATTGCGGATCACCTTGGCCTCTGAGCTTCCTTCAGCCTTATAAGTAGCCGCTATATTATCTCTTTCTGAGATCATTCTCTCATAAACAGCTTCCTTATTGTCATCCGGCAGATCCAGCTGCTTGGTATCAAAAAGCATTACCTCTATTCCGTACTGCTCCATATTATCGTCCACAGATCCCATTACCATATCAGCCAGTTCCCCGTCCCGGCTGGTGATCACCTCGTCCTGGGACATACTGCTGATGGCATTTTTTGTCGCATTATATACTGCTGTATTAATACGGCTTTCCCCGTTTTCTATTGAAGAATTCAGCGTTCTGGCAAATTTCAGAGGATCTGAAATTCTCCAGATCACATAACTGTCTGTGATCATAGTCTTTTTGTCCCTTGTGATAACATCTGAAGGCGCAAGATCATAGAGAAGGGTCTGTTTTGGCAATGTTGCCGTTGTTTCCATTAATGGTACGCGAAGACTGATCCCCGGCTTATCAATCACTCTCTGTACCTTTCCGAACTGGCGGATCAGCTTATATTCATTCTGTTTTGTCACTGTAACTGATGTAAGAGCCGCAAGTACAACTACAACACCTGCAGCCACAGTAAGAACTTTTTTACGTTTCATGATCATTCACCTCCCTGCACTGCAGCATCTGTATTCTGATTCTGAGCGTTTTCTGTCTCAGTTGCGGTTTCCGGCTGCTGTGCGTCCACTGTTTCCTCACTGCCGTTTTCCCCTGTAAAAGAATCCAGAGGAAGAACTTTCTGTGTTCCATCGCCATTGTCGATCACAATCTTCATATCCGGAAGCACATCTTCCATGGCCTCATAGAACATTCTGAGCTTTGTAACTGTAGGATTTTTTACATATTCCTCATACATGGCGTTAAATCGTGCCACTTCCGCTTCCGCTTCATTGATTCTGACCTGTTTCTGAGCCTCTGCATCCTGAATGATCTGGTCTGCCTGAGCCTCTGCTTCCGGAAGCTTCTCATTTCTGTATTTATTGGCATTATTGACAGCAGTTTCTTTTCCCTGCTTTGCTGTTTCTACAGCCTTAAAGGCTTTCATGATCTCCTGTGTAGGCGGCTCCGCATCCTGAATCGTAATATTCACAAGCTGGATTCCCACATCCTGGGCTTCCATTTTTTTCATGATCATTTCTTTGATCTTTGCCTGTATCTCACTTTTTCCGGTTGTCAGCACATCATCTACCGTATAGCTGGCAATCACTGTACGGATGCAGCTCTGCGCTATGCTTTTCAGAATTTCTTCCGGCTGCTGAGAGGTGTAAAGATATTTTACCGGTTCTGTGATCCTGTACTCCACAAAGAAGTCTACATCAATAAAATTATAATCTGATGTGATCATGATCCCTTCATCTGCCACCACGTCATTGGATTCCTGATCATACCCGATTGGAAAGCCCTGTATGGTAGTGTTTACCTTATGTACCTGCTGGATCAGAGGCAGCTTAAAATGAAGACCTGTTTCTGTCACTGCTTTCGGCACTCCAAAGGTAGATAAGACTGCCTGCTCCTGTTCCTGGATCTGATAGGTACAGTCTGTTGCAAACAGACCTACAACCACAAACCCGGCTACAACTGCCGCAACCTTTCCTGCATGCTTCCCGGCCTTTGGTCTTTTGGAAGACCACTTCTTTTTCATGTTGTTATTTTCCTCCATCTGTATCCTCCTTGCTGCCCGATCTTCTGAACATACAGGTATACCTTGTACTGAAATTTCTAAGATATGTCCGTCAGGGCATTTATTGAAAGAAAAGAAAAAGACTCTTGCTCCGGACAGATTTATTTCTGCCTCAAAACAAAAGTCTTGCTGCTTACTTCATATCGCGGATACCCATTACTGATATCGAACTGACGCAAATATGTACCTCTTCTGAAAATATATTAATTTTCATCTGATGGCCGCTACTCCCTTTTCTTTGAATGAGATAATATCATATTTTATGACAGGTTGCAAGTACAATCGTAACTGAACTGTAAAATCAGAATTTCATCCAAAAAATGTCTCATATTTTTGTGCAGTTTTTCAGTATCAAAAAATCTCCCGAAGAACATCAGATTTTCTAAGCCCTGATCTCCCGGGAGATTCTTTCTTATTCAAAGGATAAAACTGCTATGAAACAGCCGTTCCTTATCTCTTTGTTTTATGCATTCTCGATATTTGCAAGAACTGCAAAAAGAGAAAAGTCTTCTGCTTCAAATTCAATGGTCTGTTTTTCAAAATCAACAGCTACAGGCTCGATGATCTCCCAAGTTTTTAATTCTTTGTTATAATATAAGATATTAACGTCTTTAAGAGTATCTTTCAGAATCGGAACATGAATCATAACATCATATTTGCCGTTTTCATTTTTCTCTACAGTTGCGCCATCTGCTGCTTCCAGAGACATAAAGCCTGTTAAAAAGTCAAGTTTCTTTTCTTTGATTTCATTTACTGTTTTTTCAAGAGCTGCTTTTGCATTCTCATCAGTTACTGTTTCCAGTGTGGCAGATAATTTCTCAGTAAATGCTTCCACATCTTTTGTTCCTTCATTTACTTCTTTGATCAGATCTGTCATTTCTTTGTCTTCTGTTTCCAGTGTAGTAAATACTTCAGCATCCTCAATTTTATCTGTAACGATATATTTGCCTACGCTGTCCTCTACAACTACTACTTCATCTGTAATACTCGGGCCTGCCCATGTAGTTACAGGGCTCATAAGTACAACTGCACTTAAAATTCCGGCAAGAATTTTGTTTGTTTTTCTCATTGTCGTCTCTCCTTTTTTAAATAAATTTTATATAAGATAATGGCATGTCTGCTATTTATCTTCTTTGTAAAAAACAGAATAGATCAAATCCTGAAGTCCGTCCTGATCCACATGAAATTCATCATAGTATTCACCCTGAACGCCTTCTCCCGGTATTGTGTGTGTTACCGGCTGTTTTTTTTGTGATGCTGTCAGAAAATCCACAAAAATATCATTTCCCATGTTTGTCACCATATAGCTTCTGATCCCCTCATAAAGCCTTGTGACAAATGAAGAATCTTTCTGATATTCCTCCTGGGCTTTTTCCATATATGCCTGCAAAAAACTCCTCTGTCTGTTCTGGCGCACCAGCGCGCTTTGTTCCTGATCCGTATCCCGGTAACGAACAAACTGCTCTACGTTATCCTTTGTCAGAACAACTTTTGCTCCTTCTGTAAATTCAGGATTCACCTCTGACAGACTGTTATCCGGAACTGTAACTTCCACGTTTCCTGCAATTTCTGTCATTACAGGAATCGCATCCATATTGACAGCGCAATAATTCTGGATGTGAATCCCTCCAAATAAATTGGAAACGGCATCCTCCATCAATTCACAGCTCTCCCTTTTTCCATCGCCCTGGGCAAACTGAAGATTAAGATGGTTTTTCATTTTGCCAAGACTTTTTCCGCTTACGGTAAAGGTTTCTATTTCTGTTATGGTATCCCGTGGAATCGAGATCACATGGATCTGCTCTGTCACTCTGTCCATAGATACCAGAAAAATCGCATCTGCCTGTCCGATATTATCTGCATCCGGGTTTTCCACATCGCCTCTGGTATCAATTCCCATAAAAAGGAAATTACTTAAATGTTCGTTATATATATAAGACTTTCCCTTATAGACAATGCCATCTTCCTGCTGGTTTTCAGAAACAGCAGTTTTTATTTGTTCAGAATGAGTGTCCTCTGTCTGGCGTTTCCATATTCCAATCCCAAACACCGCTGCCACAGCCAGAACGGAAATCCCCGTAAGAATATATGCTGCTCTTCGTTTCCGGTATCTGCTTCTCTTTTTTGTCAGCATAATTTTGCACTTCCTGTTTATTGTTTGCTGATATACTTCAGTTCCAACATTTTCTGGTAAATTGCCTGTGCCATTGCCGCCTGGGCTTCATATGTAGAAGCAGGTGCAGAAGTAACGGCAGCAAGACTGATGTAATGCTCTTTCCACTTTTCACTTAACGCAGCATCCAGAGTCGCAGCATCCACGGAACCATCCAGAGGCCGTGTTCCAACTACGATAAATCGATCCTGATTGGAAAATGTTTTTAAAATATGTTCCTGCTGCTGTGCCAGCTCAGCGGGATCGTGATTCCAGCCTCCGTAATATCCCATAAATATAACAGGGATACAGTCCAGATCATCACGGACAAGCTCTTCTTCTGTAAAATCACGGATTCCTGTTTCTGTCACATAAAGCTGTGCGCCATTGGCTGCTTTCTGATGCTCGGAAATAAAATTCTGTATAATCTGGTCGCTGACACCGGCTCTTTTCATCATAGAGAGCGTTCCACCGCCCTGAAGAGTCTTATTGATCACCGGGATATCATATCCATTGTCCTGAAGAAGCTTCTGAAGAACAGACATATAAGAATACTGCTGTGTATCATCAGCTGTCAGAAGATCATCTCCCCAGCAGGATATCCCAGCCACTTTTTCCTTAGCGGGCTCAGAAGGCTTCGGCGACAGAACAGGTGTGGGAGTTACTGCATTCTCTTTCTCGGAAGCTACTGCATTCTCTTTCTCCTGAGCTGCTTTCTTTTGAAGCGCTTTTTCTGTTTTATCCTGTTTTTTATCGAATTCCTCCAGAGCTTTCTCATCCTTTGCTCTTGTTTCATCCGCCAGTTTTTCCAGTCTCTGTCTGTCCTCTTTCGTCTGATTTTTGTTCCATACGATAAGACTTCCCAAAATCACAACAAGTACAACACAGAGCAGAGCCAGACATACATTTATAAACTTACTATGTCTTCTCAATTTTCTTTCTTATCCTCTTTCATTTTTTCATAATATGCGGCATACTTTCCACTATAATGAGAATAATACTTGTCTTTCTTCATATCAACTTTATTGAGAACTGCTCCAAGAATCCTGCAGCCGCTTTTTTCTATCTGTGCAAGTCCTTTTTTTGCAATTTTATAGCTGACCGCTTCACTTTCCACTACCAGAACCGCTCCGTCACATTTCTGGGCTACAATGGCAGCGTCAATAATCGTGCCAACCGGCGGCGTGTCTATAAAAATATAATCATAATGCTCTCTCAGTTTTTTTAACAGGGTTGAAAAAATCCCCTCGCTCAGAAGCGCTGACGGATTGGGAACTGTCGGTCCTGCAAAAATAATATCCAGATTCTCGTAATTGGTTGCATATAATAAATCCGCAATTCCGATCTGTCCGCTTAAAAACTGAGACAGTCCCGAAATACTCTCCGTTACACGAAACCGCAGAGCATAGGTTGATTTCCTCATATCTGTGTCCAGAAGAAGCACTCTTTTTCCTGACTCAGCCATTTCCCTTGCCAGTGAAAATGTAATATCACTTTTCCCCTCGTTGGGATAACAGCTTGTAAGTAAAATAGTCTTTACATCCTTACCGGCAAATTTTACATTTGTCAGCAGTGTTTTAATAGCCTCTCCATAATAGTAATCCGCTTTGCGGACATCCTGCATTGAAATTCTTTTCATTATTCCGGTATCTCCTTTCACTCAGGCTGTTATTTTTTTCTTCTGTTCTTATTAATATAGTCTTTTCTATCCGGAACAGAAGCCAAAACCGGAATACCCAGATATTTTTCCACATCTTCTTCAGACTTAATGCTGTCATCCATAACCGTAAGCACACAGATAATTCCACCGCAGAGAATAATACCTGCAAGGAATCCGATCAGAATGTTCTTTTTCAGGCTTGGTGAAGTCTGCACTGTGGGGATCTTTCCTTTTTCGATAATTTTCGGCGGAACTACTTCCATTTTATCGCCAATATATTCAGAAGAAATCTCAACGACTTTATCTGTGATCTTTTTGGCAAGTTCTCCGTCTGTATTCACTACAGAAACTTCCAGAATCCTTGTATCTTCCGGATTATTTACAGAAATACTCTCTCTGAGGTCTTCTGCGGTCATATCCAGATCAAGCGCTTCGATCACATCTTCCATTACGCTTGTACTTTTTATCAACACCTGATAATCTGCTGCCAGCTGTGATCCTAACTGCAGGTCTGCAATAGAGGTCAGAGTTGTCTCCTTGGACAAAACAAGAATACTGGATGTGGAAGTATACAAAGGTTCCATAAAAAATGCTGTGTACGCTCCATACAAACAGCTTCCCAGTAACCCTACTGCAAGAATAAGAAATAATTTTCTCTTAAGCGCAAAGAATATTTCTCTTAAATCAATCACATCTTCGTCCGGAACATCTCTTCTTTCGTTTAATTCCATCTTTACTCCTTCTAAACCCTTCTAAATCTTCTAGTTTCATAAAACAATGCGAGATCATACTCAGAATCCCAAAGTACATTTACATAAAACAACGGCAATGGACTGATATCACTGCCTTGCTCCTATGTTACTATTGTCAATCTGTTTTTTCAATCAGATCTTTCAAATTCTTATCGCATTATTTTTCATTCTATCATATACATAATAAGTTGTAAATCTGAAAAATGCCGGAATTCATCTACATTCCTCCATTTTTCCTCAAATTTCTGCTTTCCCTGCAAGCTCTGTTTTTTATCTCCTCTTTTTTCATCTGTTTCCGAAAGAAATATCCTTTTTATCAGTTGAATTGCCCCAGGGCTTCTGCTATAGTAATGTTCGGTGCAGGTATCCTGCACACTTTTTGGGTGGGAGAAATGAATTATGAAAACTTCAGCAGATCTTGGAAAAGATCCGGTATCTTCACTGGTGCTGCGTCTTGCCATTCCGGCAATGATCGCCCAGTTTGTCAATGTTCTTTACAGTATTATTGACCGCATGTACATTGGACATATTCCCAAAATCGGAGCTCTGGCTCTGGCAGGTGTGGGCGTATGCGGTCCCATTGTAACACTTCTGTTGTCTTTTGGGACTCTGGTCGGTCTGGGCGGTTCCATTCTTCTGGGAATCCGAATGGGAGAACGTGATCTTCCAAAAGCCAGACAGATTTTGTCCAACTCCTTTTTAATGCTGTGCGGATTCTCTGTTATTCTTACAGTGGCATTTCTTTTTATGAAAGATCACCTTCTGATATGGTTTGGAGCCAGCGAGATCACTTTTCCATATGCAGATACTTATATGACCATTTACACTGCCGGAACTTTTTTCGCACTGATGGCGGCAGGTCTTAATTATTTTATCAACTGTCAGGGATTCCCGGTTGCAGGAATGACAACTGTACTCATTGGCGCAATTTCCAACATTATACTTGATCCTGTTTTTATCTTTTTATTCCATATGGATGTGGCAGGAGCAGCCATTGCCACTGTCATTTCTCAGATGGCGTCCTGTACTTTTGCCTTGCTTTTTCTGTTCAGCAAAAAAGTTCATGTACGCATTTCCTTTGGAAATTACAGTCGGCGGCTGATGCTTAATATTATTTACCTTGGAATGTCCCCGTTCCTGATCCTTGCAACAGACAGTATTCTTCTGATCGTTATGAACACTGTTCTTCAGAAATACGGCGGACCGAAGCAGGGCGATATGCTGATCACCTGCGCTACGATTGTCCAGAGCTATATGCTACTGATCACCTCTCCCATGATCGGGATCAGCGGCGGAACTCAGGCGATCATCAGCTATAACTACGGTGCCCGCCAAACACAGCGTGTCAAAAAAACAGTACGCACAAACCTGGTACTGATGCTTATGTTTACTACTTTTATGTTTATCCTGTCCCGCTTTATTCCGGGAAGCTTTGTCCGCCTGTTTACCTCCAGTGAGGAATACATGGACTTCTCTGTCTGGGGAATCAAAATATTTACCATGATGATCATTCCTTTAAGCTTCCAGTATGTATTCGTAGATGCACTGACTGCCCTGGAACGCACAAAGACAGCGCTTTCCCTTTCTGTATTAAGAAAACTGCTGTACGTTGCCGGAACCATTACTCTTCCGCTGTTCTTCCAGGCGTCTGCGGCATTCTATGCAGAACCGCTGTCAGATTTTGTCAGCGCCGTTGTTTCCACCGCTGCGTTTCTTCTGATCATTGACAGACATTTAAAGAAAAGGGAGGCTGCAGTGGCTACTTAACATAAAGTATTGCCACTGTAACACCTCATAAAAGCATCGGAAATTCCTGAAATATTATATGTACGTCTGTTTATAATATTGTTTTTTATTGCTACAGCCCCCAAAGTTATCCATTATCACTAACGCTGTGATCTCTTTCCATACGCAGGACATAAAATATACCATCATCTCTGAATCCAAAACATCTCTTGGGATTTACACAGCGAAATTTATCTATCTGTTTATCCGAATATTTACTTGTCAAAAACCAGTTTTTTCCTTTAGAGGACGGTGAATACCTCTTATATACAAGAGACTTGTCCTGAAATACTTCATTCCAATCCTCCAATTGTACAAATCTGTCAAATGCTCGAATACAATCACAGATCTCATCTTTTTCAAAATAATCAAATCCATGCTCTCTTTCCAGCCTTGAAAAGTTCAGACGTGTCCCTTCGTATCTGCGGTTTAAATAATCATAAATATCAATGTTTTCATTTTTCCATAGCCATTCATTAAAACTCTTCATTGACGATGCAGAAAACACATTTAACATATGTTTTTCATTCTTTATAACATTTAAAGTTTTATCAACAAATTTTTCATGTGGAAACGAAAACAGGATTCCTCTCATTTCTGCCCCTTCGGCAATTGGGGTTCCTGATACATCTAAGTCATTCCATTTATACATTGCACTTAAATCCTGGCCCATTTCCTCTAAATCCCAGAATGGAGGAGAATCTGTAGTCGATAATAAAAGAGACTTCAAACGTTTTGCCATATCACTCTTTTCTCCTCTTAAATCATTCCATGTTTTATCCGGAGTGATTTTTCGCCCATAAAAATCTGAAGATTTGTATATTTTTTCGCCTTGCTCCTTCACATATTTCAAGCATTTCATTACTGATTTTATTTCATCAAAAAAACTGTCAAGATTTTTAAATTGTCCCTCTAACGATAATTCATTTAAGTATATTCTGTTCATCATGCACCCCACATTATATGCGCACTGATCTGTCCCTTTTATAATCCTAGCAAATCGTCCAGATCTTCATCAAACTGATCGAACAAACCCTTCTCATAATTTTTAATAATCCCGTTTTCATCTATTTCTATGAAAACCGGTCTGCTCAGATAATTCTCATCTAATTTAAAGAAATATACCTTTGCCTGTTCTGCAGATATTTTTTTCTGCTTTATACTTTTTCTCAATCCATTAAAAATATGATCACTATGTGTTTCTACAATAATCTGCAAACCTCTTGCAGATAAAAAGCTAAGAAATTCCAGCAGCTTTGACTGCGCTCCGGGGTGAAGATGAATTTCAGGATTTTCAATAATGAACAAGCTTCCTTTTTTGCAGGATAATGCGGAAATAATTACATTTGCAAGATAGCTTACCCCTGTTCCAACATGGCCAGGCTTCACAGCTCTGCTTCCACTTAGCTTTCTACTATAGGAAACTCTTACTACTTCTGTCCCCAAAACACGCTCTGCGATCACCTGATATCCCATAATATAATTTAACCAGTAATCTACCTGGCTTCCCAGATTCGCTCCGATCTCCGGATATTGAAAATCCGCTTCGCATAATGGATTCCATTTATTTTGACTCAGATAATCAAATGCATACTCTCCATGAACCCCGATCCTGTATTCATCTGTTAAATTCTGTGGATAAATATCTTCTGCTCCCATTCTTTCCGCAGATAAATAGATAAAATCCATTTTGGAAACCGCCTGCATATTTTCTGTTTTAAATTCTCTGTCTGCGTATAGCTCAAATTGACATTTCTCTTTTGATTCCTCTGTCTCCACACTAATTTTAACTTTTTTAGCATTTGTAACTGTGTTTTTTACATCCTGAAGGAGTCCCAGACGAACATATTTGCCGTTTAACGGGTTCTGTATCTTATCCTTCTGCTGTATCAAAAGTAAAATAGCCTGTATCATTGACGATTTACCTGCTGAATTTATTCCAGTAAATAAGTTCAGATTTTTTAAAGTAAGCTCCTCACATTCAAAGCATTTAAACCCCTGCACGCTTATTTTTTCTAACATCTATAATCTCCTTATACTTGTCTGTCACCTTTTGAAAACGTTTCGCCACACGAAAAGAACTGTCTACTGTGTACTGTAGACTTTCTAAATATTCTCCATCACACAGTAATTCTTTTACCCCCTGCCTCATCATACTGATATCAAAATTTTTTTCGAACAACGTATAATAATAAAACAGCGTTTCAAACAAAGTCATACTGATAGGCCTTCTGCTCTTGCCCTTAGATGGAATCCTGAATCCATCTTCCCCCATACATTCATATGCTCTTTGCATTGTCTGATCAAACAATTTTTCTAATGCATATAATCTTTCCTCTGACATACTGTTAAAAAGCTGCATTCCTGTTCCGAGAAATTCTTCCATATCACTTCGATACTCTATCTTTTCATTATTTGAATTTACTATTTCTCCCTGATATAGCAAATAAAAGCATAAGGCACGAAGGATGATATACTTATCTTTCATATGTGTTGGAGAAATTGAATTTCCTGTTGCCTTTTTAAAACTTGGCATATGAGACAGCCTGTTCAACAGCTTTGTTGCATTTCCCTGATATAATGCATTTCGCATTTCCTGCTTGTTAAGCGGAGTACCGCCTCGATTTACTCTGTCAAAAATATCAAATCTTACTCTGTCTTTCGTAGGATGTTTAATGATCTGTATTGCAAGCTGCGTATCCTCGATCATAGTCACATATCGGGAATACTTGATATTTTTGTCCATTTCCTGTATATTCATACCATTAATCTGTTTTAATATCTTTAAATCTCTTAACCGAAAACTATTATTCAAAAATTCAAAAAAAGTTGTAAGACGCTGGCGTCCATCAACTACGACCAGTTTTCCATCTGCATTTTCTGCTAAATAAATCAGCGGAAGAGGAATCCCCATAATAACAGATTCAATTAATTCTGACTTTTGTTTATTCGACCATACAGCTAACCTTTGAAAATCCGGATCAACACATATCATTCCTCTGTCATATCGTCTCTTTAATTCAAAAATAGAAAACCTGGCAGACTCAATTTTTATACTCAGGTCAGGATAATCTTCTGTTACATCATCTTCTGTATGCTCTTCTTTTACTTCCATAGTATTATAATCTTCTAAATCAACTACCTTTTCCTTATCCTCAATCATTGGTTTTCCCTCGTTATAAAAATATGAATTTAACAACTAACTTTACCTGTATAACATTTATGCCACTCTGGTGAGAGTGGCACATTTTTCTCATGTTCATATTATAACTGAAGCTACAAACTTTTACAATAACGATACTGAGCAAATCGTTAGCGTAACATCCGTTTCAATGGGAGCCAACACTGATTATAATTAAATGTGAACTCTTTTTTCTGTCCCATTTTCTCCTGCAATGCTATAAAACATCATTTTCTATTTTTAACTTAATGGACTTTGCCGGAACTCCTGCAACTATATCTCCTATATCTACATCATGTTTGACGACTGCCCCTGCTGCAATTATAGCATCATTACTTATATGTACATCTCCAATTACAATTGCTCCTGCTGCAATTCTAACATTGTCACCTATAACAGGTGCATCCACACCATTATATCCAATTGTAACTTGTTGATTAATAAAGCAATTCTCCCCTATTTCTTTTGCTGCTACAATTGTTGAAAAGCCATGTTGAAAGTATAACCCCCCCCAATTTTTTCAGGTGGCATATTAATGTACAAGCTTTCCAGTGGTTTAAATAAAATTCTTGAAATTACATAACTTATTTTGTTACGATGAAGTCTGTTTAGCATAACATTTCTAAATTCAATAATATTCACCAGAAAATATCCAAACTGAAATAATTCCGAAAATTGATTTATTTCTTTATTTTTTTCTTTCCACATTGCAATATCTAATTTAACTTTTTCTTTAAATTTACAATGTGTACATATCATATAAACCGGTGCGATTCTCCACATATTTAAATATACTTTCAGATTTCTATAATCCATACTTATTTACCCACTATTTTTTTTACTTGTTGTTTTAGTGGCGATAATTTTCTTCTAATTTTCTCCACTAATCCCATAGCACCATATTTTTTTAAACAATAATCAAATCCTCTTTCGGAGCAATCTTTTTGAAATTCATTGTATCGTTCCGGATACAGTGATGGACTATGTAAATTATGCTGGGTAATATCATTTAATGAACATTCTATTATTTGAAAATTGTTCTTTATAAGTTCAAACAACTTTTGTCCTTTTTTTGAATTAACAATAATAGAAGATATCCCCAGTTCATCTTCAAATTCTCCACATACATTTTTTATATTCCAAAAGTCTCCGATTGTAATGTCTCCTTGTCTTTCCATATTTGCAAATTTACAAGTATAGCAAGAGTCTCTCAATATATAATTATTAGTAAATAATCTATAAAAATTATCTTCCCATATTGGTGCATGATAATCAGTTCCATTTTCGTATTTTACGTGTATTTCCTGGTTTCTCCATCCATACTTTTTATCACGAAACTTTAATTCGCTTACCTTTGAAGAGTTCTCCTTTTCTTTTTCTTTTAAACATGTTCTCAATAATTCCATACTTGGAACACCATGACAGATTAAATCCAAAGTATAAAGGGTGTCATATTCTTTTCTTAAAAACTTTTTTAATCCAGCCACTTCACATGGAGTTCCTGTAAATAACACTTCTTTCCCTGCTTTTAAATCTTCCTGCACTAATCGGAAAATTCCATTTTTATCGCTTTGTACATATTTGGAGCCTTGAAATTTTCTTGCATTTTCAAGTGTTTCAGCCCTTCCATGCTTTACCTGAAAATCAGAAGTTAACTCCACCCCATACACAACACCATTTTTGTCTAAAATACATTTGGCAACTTCTATAAACACACTTCCTGAACTACTGCTTATTCTTTCTATATCACTTTTATTTTTTAATCCATATGCCTTTTTTTCAAATAGATTTTCTTTCTTTTTCTCTTTCAAAGGACATACTTTTTTACATAGTTGACAATCCACACACAGTTCTTCAGATATAACGGGATATAAATATCCTTTAATATCATATTCCATATGTATTGCTTGTTTAGGACAAATATTCACACATGCCGAACATCCACAACATTCATCTTTACTTATATATAATTCTGTCATTTTATTTTCCTTTCATATTTTTTATTCTTATAAGTATTGTTTTAAAATTCTTTCTTTCAAATATTATATGGAAAATACTAATTATTACTAAACAATATACCCCAACACACATTGCATAAACAATCCATAATACTAAACTTGTTGGATTGAATTTTATAATTTTAGGTGCTGTAAAATAAGTCACTAAAATCATTAAAATTGTAACAAAAATGTTTTTCAAAGTAGATTTTCTGCTCATATGTGTCACCATTTTAGGTATAAAAAAGTACAAGTCAATACAACGATATAGATTTGATAAACATGAGGCAAACATAATTCCCACTAAACCAGTTTTAGATCCAAAAATAATACCGCCTATAACTAAAATAGCTGCCTGAATCGTACTCTGGATTCTTGTTTCCCTGTACAATCCCGCTGAAATCACTAACATTCCTTGCGGTGTTTTTAAATTAAATAGAATCCCGTTTGCCACAAATAAAACAGCGAATAATATACTAGCATACTGAATATCATTTACTCCACTTGTATACACCTTTACAAATGGCAAAATGGTAATTAAAGTAATAGAATATACAACACTAACCATAAAATAATAAAGATATTCAAAATCTTTATATGCTTTTTGAAAAACTTTTTTATCTCCTTTTACAATTAATTCTCCAAATCCTGCAGATACTCCTGTCGAAAATACAGACATAACGCCATTAATTCCAGACATAACCATATTGTAAACAGAATAAACACTTACCATTTTAAGCGATGAAAAAATAGTCGTTAGCACTGCGGGTGATGCATTTTGTACAGTTTGAACAATTTGTAAGTACAGAGCACTCCATCTCTTATCCATTGCGGCATAATCCGGTTCTACATCATAACAAATAAAGCGATAGTTCATTCTTACATATACATATAATATTATTGTTCTTATAAAAATAGATAATAACGCAATGATTCTTAATAACACAATATTAATACGCATCATTGACAACACTACAACAAGCACCGTATTTAAAATCGTATAAACAATAGAAGCCAATGATATAACATATGTTTTTTGATCTGCTGTTAACAACGCTCTGTATTTTGCCAACGTAAAAAATTCCAAAGAACCATTTACCCCTAATACAAGAACAAGGACAAAAATACTTTCCTGATCTAACACTGTCGAATTTGTTATAAATGGATAACAAAATGCCAATACTACAACCAATCCAACAAAAATAAATCCTGATTTTATATAAAAATGTTTCGCTGCCGCTACGATTCTATTGATTCTATTATAATCCTTATCTGCAATCGGTTTATACAAAGAAAAAACAGCTGCACTAGACAATCCTGCTTCTACTAAATTAAAATAACTGATAAATTGTAAAATAGACGATACTAATCCGTTAATTTCCGAACCATACGCTGTTAGCATAAATCTGGGTGTTATAAATCCAGCAACCATTGTCACAACTTGTAACAACGCTGTTGTAATTGAATTATACATAAATTTCTTTGATCTACCCATATCTTACCTCTTTTTTATTCCCATCAGCCCACAAACATAATACACTTTTTCCTTACTTCCATTCGCATTAATTTTTTTCAACTGTTTATAATATTCTTTTAATTCCTGCCGTTTTCCATATTTATTGGCTAATCGTAAATAGAATTTGTGAAAATGTTCATAAACTTTAGCACAATAAATCGCTTCATCATCCAAGTTACAAATTTCCTTTATAAGAGTGTATAATGTCTTTTCGTGTCTTTGAAATCTTTCTATTATTTTTTCATATTCATTGTTATCTTTATTTGAATGACTATTATTATGTAAAATATATTTATAAAGTGTTTTATCTATATACCCATATTTTTCACCATATGCTACCGGTAATAAAATTTGATAATTCTGACCAATTCGACTTTCATTAATTTGTCTGTCAGGTACACATTTAAAGAATACATCCGTCCTCATTATATAAATACCAGGACAAAATACAACATTTTTACTTAGTAACAAATCTTCAAAAAAATTATCTTTTTCAGGTGGGATTCTTTCTAAATGTTGCAGTTTATTTCCCATCTCATCCATATAATCCGCTCCTGACATGGCTAATGCACATTCTGGATGTTTTTCCATATACTTTACTTTTTCACTTATATTATTAGAATACAGTTCATCATCAGAATCTGGCCAAATAAAATACTTTCCCTGAATATATGGAAATCCTAAATTCATAGCTTTCGCTTGACCACCATTTTCTTGTTTTAAATACACAAAACGAATATTATTTTTTTCAAATTTCGCTTTATATTTTTCTACAATACTATCTGTATTGTCAGTTGAGCCATCATTGATAAAAATTACCTCATAATTTTGATAGTCCTGTTCTAAAATCGAAGTAAAATATGTATCTAAATACTTTCCCGAATTATAGGACGGGGTAATAATACTTACTAACGGATCCATTTGACACCTCCATACAAATCTATAACTTCCATTTTATTGATTTTCCAACTTTATAAGAAACGTCCTTTATTATTTTTATATTTGAAACGAGTAAAATATCTAATACCAAAACAATCATCTGACATGGATAATATAATGTATTCCCCGTAAGGCTATAAATTCCAAACAAAACAATCCAATAAATTAAAAGCACATTCCAAAAATTAGAATTTTTCTTTGCCATAGAAATTGCCTTAACTACTATCAAAACAATCAGCAATACAATTAATGCACACCCTATAATGCCTGTTTCACCTAAAAGCTGGATATATACGTTATGCGCCTGATAATTCCATCTATCTCCATAATAACGAAATCCTCTATTAAAAGCGTAATCATTGAAAGACAAAAATCCCTCACCTATCAATGGATGTCGATGAAACATTTCCATAGCATAATTCCAAAACTTTTCTCTTCCGGACAAAATATCGCCACCGCTATTAATCATTCGATCAATAATTAAAGATGCCGCTGGAATTGTTACATATGCTACAATCACAAATCCCGTAACTCCTAAGCCAACTCCTGCTAACTTTATAAATCTATTGTTTTTACTGAACAGCATTACATAAATCAGTAAAATAGCTATCGGAATAATAAATAATGTGCGCTTACCTGTCATCATCAGAGCTAACAGTACAACGATACTTTGAATAATATATTTATAGGATTTGTTTGCCACAAACTCTGCAAAGATTACGCCTAATCCCAGATTACATATAAATGCTGCATAAGCTTTTTCAAAAGCTATACCTGCAATTGCCCCTCCTGATGTAAGTGCTCGCATTTCCACGTCGCCGAACGAGGCAAATCCAAATAAGGCATGAAATGCCTCTGGTAACAATGCTTCTAAAAACATAGAAAATATAAATACCCAAAACATAATTTTAAATGTTTTTAGCAAATAATAGTAAAACGATTTTGAAAAATCCGAAAAAATAATGCATATTCCAGATATAAAATATACACTGTACTCCAAAACAGAACTGAAACTACTTCCCCATACAAAACTAATCATTATCAACACTGTAAATGCAAAATACATTGCCTTATATTTATTTATCTTTATTAAATACTTCTTCTTCGAAGCAAACAATCCAAGACATAAAACAATTACTAACAGTGATAAGTGTTTTGTATACATCATTAATTTATTATTTGCCGAAAAAATAACGAAATTAATTAATATCGCAATTAATAGTTCCAGTATTCCGTTTTCGTTTAATTTCGAATATTCTTTAGTCTTCATTCAAAACCCTCTCAAAATATTGTTTTGCCTTAATTCGTTGTTCTGCGATACGCATATCTGCAACCTCAAAATCTCTATTGACATTTAGGTTACAATCATCTAATGTTTCTATTTTGCATCCATTCATTTCTGTTAAATTTAATAAGGACTCTACTCGATCATTAGGCTTAAAGTCCTTTTGTAATGCTTCCACATAAAAATTCTTATGGAAAATAACAGAAAAAGCAGTTCCATGAAAAGAGTTTGTCACAACATAATCTGCATATTTAAAATATCCAAGAAATTCTTCTATTGAAGCCGAATACACCCCTTTGATATCCGGTGTTTTTACTTGATCCACAATATCAAAATTTAATGCAACAATTTTTGCCCCTGTTAGTTTAGCTAATTTTCTTGCAAAATCAAAAATTAAGTTTGAGGTATTCAGTTTATATATCAGTATATAATGTTCCAATTTCGGTTTCTTGGCTAATTCTGCCCAATCTTCTGTTTTTAATAAAAAGACTGGATCTACTGATAGTTCCGTTTCTCTCCCAATTAAATTCCTTACGATTTTCTGTCCATCTATTTCACGAATTGACAATTCATGAAATGTCAACAATAATTTTCTGTATTCCTCCACATATTCATTAGGAACTTGTTTCATTCCAAAGGAAGCAGCATAGGATAATTTTTTATCAGAATCCTGAACAAAATCTAAAAAATAATTTTTATCAAATTTTGAGCATGCATAATTAAAAACTTGATCACTCCCTGTAATAAACTTATCATATTTTGAATTTGCCTCATCAATATTGGATTTTTCATAATTTTTAGAACTCATATTAACATTCTGATCCAAGAATTTATAAAAAGCCTTTTTTTTCTTATATGCATATCCAAAATTTATCAAACCTCTGATTATCTGCTTAATAGATTTATCTCTTACACTCAAAATTTTATAAAAACTTTCCATATGATCACAGCGATAATCAATAACCTCTGCATCATGCCCATTATCATTCAAATATTTTTGTAAAGCATATGTTTGTAAAACTGCACCATAATTAATTGCTCTGTGAAATGTAATAATTCCCGTTTTCATCTTTCTACTCCTATAAATCAACTCTTTTTCGCCAATATTCGCAATATCCCCAATATTCTTCCTCTAAGTAACCAACATATGACAAAATTTTTAAAATTAGTGGGTTTATACAATCGTATAACTTCCATTAATCCTTCATTGTTTAAAATCATTTTATAGAACACTTTAGCTTCTCTTGATTTAGAAACTTTTTTAATATTGAATCGTAATGTAAAAAAAGTACGATTTATAATTCGTTTTTTCAAATTGAACTCTTCCAAAAAACTTCCAAATTCCATGTTGATTACATTATATAACTCTAATATCCTGCTTAATACAGATTGATTAATATGATTGGTAAACGAATTATCGTTTACACGATATGAATACACTATATCACTACAAAAAACTATTTTCTTCGAATAAGACATTACTGTTAATTTATATAACAAATCTTCTGAATATACCTCTCTCTCAGAGAGGAACTGAATGTCCTTGTCTACAAGCAAATCTCTTCTAAAAATACTATCCCATACTGCAATACAGCCAACATATCCATCTTTGTTTTCGTATGATATCAAGTTTGACATAGCTTCTTTAATCTTTATCTTACTGTCTAATATCTTATTATCTAATGGATGTTCCTTTATAAGCTTTCCATTGTATATATCAGCATAGCCTCCCGAAATCATGTCGGCATCGCTTTCTACTGCTTTTTTGTAAAGTTTCTCGAGCATATCTTTTTTATATTGATCATCAGAATCTAAAAAAGAAATATACTCTCCTGTAGCTTTCTTTACACCAAAATTTCTTTCTAATCCTTGTCCTACATTTTTATTTGAAAACACTTTAATTCTATTATCATTTTCACTATACGCATTACAAATCTCAAGTGATCCATCTGTAGAACCATCATCGATTAGTATTAACTCTATCTCTTTCAAGGTTTGTGCTAATACCGACTCTATACATTGAGCCAAATATTCCTCTGCATTGTATATAGGTACTATTACACTTACTTTTGGCTTCATTACTTTCCCCCAATTTAAAAATCAAGTTAATTTCTTCTTTAATAACATTCCATAAAATGTTGCTTTTCCTGCTTTTTCCAACGGATATTGATATTTCCAGCTTAATTTAAATAAAGCAGTATCCGCTTTCATTTTATTCCAGGCAGTTTCATTATATAATTCACCCATAACTTTATATAACTCATCACATTCTGGATTATTTGGTTGAATTTTTTGAAACTCTTCTGCAATTCTATGATCATATTTCTGAGCAAGTACAATCATATAATCAACCATCAAATAATCAACCATTGTGTCATTATGTTTCCAATAATTTAAGAAGAAATCTCGGATTGTTACAAACAGGAAACGATTTTCTTCATTACATGCCAACGAATATCCTGCAAAATATCCTGATGCAACTGATGCATGAAAATAATCCGGACGCTTAATAGACCATAATGGCTGCTGAAAATAATCATCCAATACTGGCTGTGTACAGAAAAATGTAGAATCAATCCACATACCACCATGCTCTGCCAAGAGCGACAACCGTAACAGATCAGAGTAATTTGTTCTTGTTATAATTCCTTTATTTTTCTTCTCTTCCACCCACTCCGGTATATCTACATACTGTTTATAATTATCCTCTGTTAATATAATTACCCTATGATTTCCTGCATTTCTTTTAATTGAATCAACACATACTTTTACTAATTCTGGAGCCTGGTCTATTCCCTGCCACCAACAAATCCAAATACAATCTGCGTATTCTGATTTTGGTAACACCTGATTTCCATGATTATAATCATATGTTTGCAAAAAGTCCCCAAACGTTTTTTCATAATATCGAAGCATGATATCATGTTTTCTAAGCAAATGTTTCTTTCTTGCTTCATTTTCATAATATCCATTACGATTCATAATTTGAATATCAATTTTTGCACGAAATGTTTCAATTCCTTCTTTCCAAGATGTAACTTTCGCTATTCTTCTTGTTGCATCTAATTCTTCCATGCATCGATGTACAATTCTTTTTATACTTTTATGTCCTGCCATAATTATAATCCCTCTCTGGCCTGCAAATTTAGATAATAATTTTCTAATATAGAATGTGCTGTCTTGATATTATATGGACTCTTTTCCAACTCATCCGACATAGATTTTCTTTTCATGTTACGATAGTTTCCAATCACATCAACCCATTGTTGTAATGGCGCATCCAGCGCAACAAATTCTGTTTTAGAATGAAACTTTACTTCTTTCGGTACTTTATCAGAAAAAATACATGGGAGATCTGCAAACTGTGCTTCTACGCCTACTACCGGAACTCCTTCAAAAAAGGACGGCATCACAAAAATATCCATTGCCTGATACAATTCATTTACATCATTTCGGTTCCCTAAAAATTTTACTTTTTGTTCTAATCCAAGATCAGCAACCTGTTTTTTAATCTCTTCTTCTTTTTCTCCTACACCTACTAAGAGCAATATTGCATCATTGTATCGTTTTAAAAATTCGTCAAAAATACAAATTAAAAACTTATGATTTTTTTGATAAGACAATCTTCCCACATGGCCAATGACATACTCGTCTTTAATTCCTAATTCATTTCTCTTTTTTTCTCTTACACTTGAATTATACAAAAAATTAGAGATATCAATAGCATTGGGAATCAATGTACATGCTATATTCCCAAATAAAAATTTTCCTGCTTCTTCACCGCATGTACAAAAATCTGTTGCAACAGAATTGATCCTAGAACGAAAATATTGTTTTAAAATATACTTAAAATCTTTATCAATTGAAGTATTATGGCTGTGTGCAATCCGAACCGGAACCCCTGCTTTTTTCGCTGCCTTCAACGGCAGATAACTCATTGCATCAATATGAGAATGCACAATCTGATATTCCGGATGTTCCTTAAAAAACTGTTTCATCCATTTAAAATATTTTTGGTAATTCTGTGGGTATAATCTTGGAGCATAATATACTTTTCCACCAAGGCTTACGATTTCATCATCATAATCGCTTTTATGTGGTCTATGTGTTAAAAAATCAAACTGAATTTTCGTCCGATCAATATTGCGATAATAGTTCATCAACATCGTTTCCAGCCCTGCACGATGCATATCATTTACACATTGTAATACTCGAATCATTTGCTTTTCCCTCTATACAATTCTAATGTTTTCTCAACAACCTCATCCCAATTATATTTTTTACAGATAAAATCAGCTGCCTGCTCCTGATACCGCTTTACCATATCTGGATGATCACAGGCCTCCTGCAGCCTGTTTTTCAAATCTTCCACATTGGATTTATGGAAAATCAGAGCATGATCTTCCACAACAGAAGCGCACTCTTCAATATCTGATACCAAACAGCAGTTTCCATAACTCATTGCTTCCAGTAAGCTAAGTGGCATTCCTTCCAGATCACTTGGTAATGTATAAATATAAGCGTTACTATACAATTCGTCCAACTTTTCTCCCTGAACAAATCCGGTAAACAAGATTCTGTCATCATCCTTTGCCAATTCTCTTAATTCGTTTGCAAATTCATCTGTGTCAGAACTTCCACCTGCTATCACAAGTTTTTTATCTGTTTCAACGTTTTTAAATGCTTCTATCAGATATTTTATTCCTTTTTCCGGAACGAGCCTTCCCAAAAATAAAATATACGAATCTTTCGTCAAATCGAATTCTTTATTAATGATTTCTGCATGTCTGACTTGCGGACGATTTACCCCATTGGGAATAAATATGGTTTTTCTCCCATAGTTCTCCTCAAAATATTTTTGTACTCCCTGACTTAACACAATGATTTCATCCGCATACTTGACTGCGTTTTTTTCTCCCTGACGAATAAATTTTGACCCAAAGCCTGACTTCCATTTTTCTCTTTGCCAATCAATGCCATGAACTGTGACTACTACTTTTTTCCCCAATATCTTGGGTATCCATGAAAAAAATGCCGGTCCTTCTGCGTGAATATGTACAACGTCATACTTTCCAAACGCACTGTATAACGCAGCAAAAAAAGATGAGCTTACAGCAGCCAAACCTTTTTTCTCAATGGTTGGAACATATTTCTGGCAAATTTCTTTATTGTTGTTTGCATCTAAATCATCATATTCTGCTCCGCTTACATGATGGCCGGATCTATTATAACAAGTAACCTTAATACCACTCTGAACCATTCGAGAACAAAGTTCTTTTACAACTATTTCAATTCCGCCTTCTCTGGTAAGACGTTTTTGCCCAAACATGGCAACTGAGATTTTCTTTTCCATATGATAGCTTCTCTCCCAATAATAATCCAACTAACTATAAAATCCATGGCACAATTATTAATTATAAATTCTTTTCACGGCAAAAAGACAGGAACACTCTTCTATCCCTATCCTGAATTACCTTTTTTATAGCCTGTAATATATAGTAATATTTATATTTTAGCACAGCACATTTTGTATGTAAAGGCATAAAAACGACTAATTTCATCTAAATATATACAAAATATCTTACATTTCACATCAAAGCATTTTCAAATTGAGTTTGCAATAAATTATAATTCTTCTTACTACCAGCTGATAAAAATTATAATTCTTCTTCCTGATAACTGATAAAAAGCAAAAAGCTCCCCCTGTCAGATATGTATAAAATATACATACCCACAGGGGGAGTTTTATAGAGTCCGTCTGTCCTTATCTGTCAGCCGTCACCAAAAAGTCTCGCCTGATAGCAAGAAATTTTTATTTATCTCTCCAGATAATTCTGCCCTTGGACAGATCATACGGAGAAAGCTCGATTGTTACTTTATCTCCCGGAAGGATACGGATAAAATTCATACGAAGCTTACCGCTGATATGAGCGAGAACCACATGTTTGTTCTCCAGCTCTACCTTAAACATTGCGTTTGGCAGCTTCTCCAGTACAGTTCCTTCTACTTCAATCACATCTGCTTTTGACATCCTTAACCTCCTGTGTCATCTGTCATTTTGTAAGAGTCAGAATTTCCGGTTCGCCGTCTGTGATCAGAACGGTGTTTTCATAATGAGCGGAAAGAGATCCGTCCATTGTGACAACTGTCCAGTCATCGTCCTCCCAGGCCACGTCTGCGCGGCCAATATTGATCATCGGTTCAATTGCCAGAGTCATGCCCGGCATCAGCTTAATTCCGCGGCGCTTCTGGGGGAAATTCGGTATCTGGGGATCCTCATGAAGATGAGTTCCGATTCCATGTCCAACCAGATCGCGCACAATACCATAGTTGTATTTTGCAGCGTAAGCTCCTATTGCTTTGGAAATATCGTTCAGGTGATTTCCTGCCTTTGCAAATTTGATTCCCTCAAAAAAGCTCTGTTTTGTCACTTCCATAAGCTGGCGGGCTTCCGGAGAAACATCTCCTACTGCATAGGTACGGGCCGCATCTGAATGATACCCCTGATAAATCAGTCCCGCATCGATCTTTACAAGATCTCCATCCTGAATGATTTTCTTTTTGGACGGGATTCCATGCACAACTTCATCATTGATGCTGATGCAAAAAGATCCCGGAAATCCGTTATAATTCAGAAAGTTTGGAGTACAGCCCAGAGAGCGGATCATTTCCTCTCCGATACGGTCCAGTTCCTTGGTACTGATTCCCGGTCTGATATGAGCAGCCAGTTCATTGTGGACCTTTTCCAGCAAATGACCTGCATGTCTCATAAGTTCTATTTCATGTTCTGACTTAATTGAAACTGACATTTTTTATTCTCCTAAAACTCCCACGATTTCCTGGAATACTTCATCCAGAGAACGTGTTCCGTCTACTGTTTTTAATACACCCTGCTCTGTATAGTAGTCAATCAGCGGCTGTGTCTGCTCATGGTAAACATTCAGACGTTTCTGAACAGTTTCCGGCTGGTCGTCATCACGAAGAACCAGTTTCTCTCCGCAGGTATCGCATACGCCTTCTGTCTTCGGTGCAGCGTATACCAGATGATAAGTAGCTCCGCATTTCAGGCACGCACGTCTTCCGCCCATACGGTTTACAATGTTTTCATCCGGAACATCCACGTCAATGGCAAAGTCAATTTTGCTTCCCAGCTTCTCAAGAGCCTCTGTCAGACACTCTGCCTGAGGAATGGTTCTCGGAAAGCCGTCAAGTACATAGCCGTTCTTTGCATCATCCTGCTGAATTCTGTCTACTACGAGATCACAGGTCAGTTCATCAGGTACAAGAAGCCCCTGATCCATATAGGTTTTTGCTTTTTTACCAAGTTCTGTGCCGTTTTTAATGTTTGCACGGAAAATATCGCCTGTGGAAATATGGGGAATTCCATATTTTTCAGCAATCTTTTTTGCCTGAGTTCCTTTTCCGGCACCCGGCGCACCCAGCATAATAATCCTCATAATCATACCCTCCTTATATTCCGGAACAAAACAGTCTGTATCCATACATACTCCTGATTTATTCCTGATAACTTAAAATGGCTGCAGCATGCAGAAGCACACCGCAACCTTCATTTCCTGTGCACAACTTCATTGATGCCAATAAATTTGCGCACTAGTTAGCCAGAAAGCCTTTATAGTTGCGGACAAGCAACTGAGATTCAATCTGTTTCACAGTTTCAAGGACAACACCTACAACAATGATAAGTGAGGTTCCTCCAAAGGAAACCTGAGCCTTAAAGATACCGTTAAAGAAGAACGGAATAACTGCCACGATGATCAGGCCAACTGCGCCTATAAATATAATGTATTTCAGGAGTTTCTCCAGATAATCGGATGTTGGTTTACCCGGACGGATGCCCGGAATAAAGCCACCCTGCTTCTTGATATTATCTGCAACTTCCAGTGGATTAAAGGTAATGGAAGTATAGAAATATGCAAAGAATACGCAGAGAACGATGTAAAGAACCAGACCCCAGCTGTATTTCAGCTGAGCCGGATCACACCAGTTACTGGAAGACAGCCCCTTCAGGATTTCACTTCCGATTCCTGTACCATTTGCTTTTCCTGCAAACTGAGCGATCAGTCCCGGAAAAGACATAATGGAAGAAGCAAAAATGATCGGGATAACTCCGGCAGTGTTTACTTTCAGCGGAATGCTGTTTGTCTGTCCGCCTATCAGTTTACGTCCAGCCATTTTCTTGGAATACTGCACCGGAATTCTTCTTTCAGCTCCGTTGAGAATAAGAACAAATACCACTACTACAAGAATGACTGCAAAGATGATCACGCCAGCAAGCATTCCTTTGGCAATCGTTTTGCCCTTAATGAAATTCTCATACAGAGTTACCATATCACTTGGAATCCTGGATATAATATTTACTGCAAGTACAATAGAAATACCATTTCCGATTCCCTTTTCCGTGATACGCTCACCAATCCACATCAGCATTGCAGATCCAGCTGTCAGAGATACTACTACAACAATTCCCTTAAGAATGTTCATATCCTGAACAATGTTTCCTCTTGCAAAGCCGATTGTCATTGCAATGGATTCAAACAGAGCAAGACCGACTGTTACATAACGGGTAATTGCTGTCAGCTTCTTTCTTCCCTCTTCTCCGTCTTTGTGCATATCTTCCAAAGCCGGAATAGCGATCGTAAGAAGCTGAATGATAATGGATGATGTAATATATGGTGTAATGTTCAGAGCAAATATTGACATACTCTCAAAGGAGCCACCGGTGAACGCATCAAAAAAGTTGAATGCGTCCCCGGTGTTGCTCTGAAACCACTGTCTGAATACGTCGCTGTCCACACCCGGAACAGGAAGCTGAGATCCGATTCGGATGACAAAGATCATTCCGATCACATAAAACAGCTTACGACGCATCTCTTTTACTCTAAAGAGACTTTTGAGAGTTTCAAACATTAAATCACCTCTACTGTACCACCAGCAGCTTCAATTTTAGCTTTTGCGGTCTCGCTGACAGCGTTCACTTTTACAGTAAGTTTCTTAGTCAGCTCACCGTTTCCAAGAATCTTTACACCGTCGCCGATTTTGGAAATTGCGCGGCTTTCCAGCAGACTCTCAGCTGTAACCTCTGCTCCGTCCTCAAAACGATTCAGAACGTCAACATTGATTGCAATGATCTCTTTGGAGTTTCTGTTTTTGAAGCCTCTCTTCGGAAGACGTCTGTATAAAGGCATCTGTCCACCTTCAAATCCCGGTTTCTTGTGTCCGGAACGTGCTAACTGTCCTTTATGTCCTTTTCCGGCTGTCTTTCCGTTTCCGGAACCATGTCCACGGCCTCTTCTGAAGTTATCACTGTGCTTGGAACCTTCTGCAGGTCTCAGGTTTGATAAATCCATGTTTGGCACCTCCTTTTATAATCTATACTGTGTAGAATTACTCTTCAACTTTTACCAGATGCTGAACCTGTTTGATCATTCCTCTTGTTGCAGCATTATCCGGCATTTCAACTGTTTTATGCATTTTTGTAAGTCCCATAGCAACTACAGTCTTTTTGTGTTTCGGAACTGCACCGATCGGAGACTTTACTAATGTAACCTTAATTGTATCTGCCATTTTTCGTTTCCTCCTTATGCCAGAATCTCATCTACAGATTTTCCGCGAAGTTTAGCAACTTCTTCCGGAGTCTTCAGCTGGCTAAGACCTTCGATAGTAGCCAGGACAACATTCTGTTTATTTCTGGAGCCCATACATTTTGTACGGATGTTCTTGATACCTGCAAGCTCGATTACGGCACGTGCCGGACCTCCGGCGATTACACCAGTACCTTCCGGAGCACGTTTCAGAAGCATCTCAGCGCTTCCGAATTTGCCTACGAAGTCGTGTGTGATAGAACCGTTCTCATCTCTTGCTACTGTTACCAGTTTTTTCATAGCATCTTCTTTTCCTTTGCGGATCGCTTCCGGAATTTCAGCTGCCTTTCCTAAACCTGCACCAACATGTCCGTTGCCGTCACCTACAACAACCAAAGCTGTGAAACGGAAGTTACGGCCACCTTTAACAACCTTGGTAACACGTTTGATTGACACTACTTTATCTTCTAATTCTAACTGACTAGCATCAATAAGATTATGTTTCATGTGTCTTTTTCCTCCCTTTTAGAATTTCAGTCCAGCTTCTCTTGCTGCGTCTGCTAATGCTTTAATTTTTCCGTGGTAAATGTAGCCTCCTCTGTCGAAAACTACGCTCTCGATACCTGCTTCAACTGCTTTCTTACCGATTACAGTTCCAAGATATGCTGCTGCTTTTACATCATCTGTATGCTCAAGCTCTGCTTTTACATCTTTCTGAAGAGTAGAAGCTGATACTAAAGTTTTTCCCACGCTGTCATCAATAATCTGTGCATAGATATGCTTGTTGGAACGGAATACTGCCAGTCTTGGAGTAGTTGCTGTTCCATTAAGATGATGACGGAGTCTTCTATGTTTCTTTTCACGAATTTCCGCTCTGGATGCTTTCTTAATCATGTTCTCACTCTCCTTATTTATTTCTTACCGGTCTTACCGACTTTACGTCTGATCACTTCATCAGCATATTTGATTCCCTTGCCCTTATATGGCTCCGGTCTTCTCTTATCTCTGATCTCTGCTGCAAACTGACCAACTTTTTCTTTGCTGATACCGGAAACAATGATTTTGTTTCCATCAACTTTGGACTCGATTCCTTCAGGATCTTCCATCTCTACCGGGTGAGAATATCCAAGAGAAAGCACAAGCTTTTTGCCCTGCTTCTGAGCTCTATAACCTACACCGTTTACTTCAAGCTCTTTTGTGTAACCTTCGTTTACACCTGTTACCATGTTCTGGATAAGGCTTCTTGTTAAACCGTGTAAAGCTTTCATTTTTTTCAGATCGTTTGGTCTTGTAACAACTACATGACCATCTTCTACTTTGATTTCCATTTCTGTAGGAAGCGCTCTTTCAAGTGTTCCTTTTGGCCCTTTAACGGTCACTACATTGCCTGCTGCAACATTTACTTCAACGCCTGCAGGGATAGCTACCGGAAGTCTGCCGATACGTGACATAATATTGTCCTCCTTACTTAGATTGTCGGAGAGGAGATATACTCCTCTCTGTTTTCAGTGTTTATATCTTTATTTTCATTTTAAGATATCACAATTTTACACGCATCCCTCAACTAAACTCGCCTGCACTGCAGTTGGGCTCGTTAAGGTTCGGGATGGACCTCGCACTAAATTCATGCTGCGCCTGACGGCTTGCATTCATTAAGTTGCTTTCGGCCTACCATACGAATGCAAGAACTTCTCCGCCGACATGAAGCTTACGAGCCTCTTTGTCAGTGATAACGCCCTTGTTTGTGGAAATGATTGCGATTCCAAGTCCGCCAAGTACTCTCGGCAGCTCATCCTTGCCTGCGTATACACGAAGACCCGGTTTGGAAATTCTCTTCAGACCTGTGATGATCTTTTCGTTTTTAGTCTCACCGTATTTCAGTGTGATGTGAAGTGTTTTGATAACACCGTCTTCTACTAAATCATACTTTGCAATATATCCCTCGTCAAGAAGAATATTTGCGATAGCAATTTTCATTTTGGATGCCGGAACATCTACTGTGTCATGTTTTGCAGTGTTAGCGTTACGGATTCTTGTAAGCATATCTGCAATCGGATCGCTCATTGTCATGTTAGTTTCCTCCT
>Stewie_p2__coassemble_945_pt1 | contig 151577 bp, 139 predicted proteins | sample Stewie_p2__metabat2_high_PE_008 | metagenome-assembled genome bin Stewie_p2 | reverse complement strand
TTACCGGAAAGAAATTCGGTGACAAAGAAAATCCTCTGCTTGTTTCCGTTCGTTCTGGTGCAAGAGCATCCATGCCGGGTATGATGGATACTATCCTGAACCTTGGTTTAAATGAAGAAGTTGTTCATACTTTAGCTGAAAAATCCAACAACCCACGTTGGGCTTGGGACTGCTACAGAAGATTCATCCAGATGTACTCTGACGTAGTTATGGAAGTAGGCAAAAAATATTTTGAAGAGCTGATCGACAAAATGAAAGAAGAGAAGGGCGTAACTCAGGACGTTGAGCTTACTGCTGAGGATCTCGAAACTCTTGCTAATCAGTTCAAAGCTGAATATAAAGAAAAAATCGGCGCTGATTTCCCGTCTGATCCGAAGGAGCAGTTAATGGGAGCTATCAAAGCTGTATTCCGTTCCTGGGACAACCCGAGAGCAAACGTATACCGTCGTGACAACGATATCCCATATTCCTGGGGTACTGCTGTAAACGTACAGATGATGGCATTCGGTAACATGGGTGATGACTGTGGTACAGGTGTTGCCTTCACACGTGACCCAGCTACAGGTGAGAATGGTCTGTTCGGTGAGTTCCTTACAAATGCTCAGGGTGAGGACGTTGTTGCCGGTGTTCGTACACCAATGCACATCTCCGAGATGGAAGAGAAATTCCCGGAAGCATTCGTAGAGTTCAAGACTGTATGCAATACTCTTGAGAAACACTACAGAGATATGCAGGATATGGAGTTTACTGTAGAGCATGGTAAACTGTATATGCTTCAGACACGTAACGGTAAGAGAACTGCTCAGGCTGCTCTGAAGATCGCTTGTGACCTTGTTGACGAGGGAATGAGAACAGAAGAAGAAGCTGTAGCAATGATCGATCCTCGTAACCTTGATACACTGCTTCATCCGCAGTTCGATGCTCAGGCTCTTAAAGCTGCTACACCAATGGCAAAAGCACTTGGCGCTTCTCCGGGAGCTGCTTGCGGTAAAATCGTATTCACAGCTGATGATGCTGTAGAGTGGGCTGCAAGAGGCGAAAAAGTTGTTCTTGTTCGTCTTGAGACTTCTCCGGAAGATATCACTGGTATGAAATCTGCTCAGGGTATCCTGACAGTTCGTGGTGGTATGACATCTCACGCAGCAGTTGTTGCTCGTGGTATGGGTACCTGCTGTGTATCCGGATGCGGCGAGATCGCTATGGATGAAGAGAATAAGAAATTTACACTTGCTGGCAAAGAGTTCCATGAAGGAGACAGCATCTCCCTCGATGGTTCTACAGGTAACATCTACGACGGAATCATCCCGACTGTAGACGCTACAATCGCTGGTGAGTTCGGAAGAATCATGGGATGGGCTGACAAATACAGAACACTCAAGGTTCGTACAAACGCTGATACTCCGGCTGACGCTAAAAAAGCTCGTGAGCTTGGCGCAGAAGGTATTGGTCTTTGCCGTACAGAGCATATGTTCTTCGAAGGCGACAGAATCGACGCTTTCCGTGAGATGATCTGCTCTGAGACAGTAGAAGAAAGAGAAGCAGCTCTTGAGAAGATCCTTCCGGAGCAGCAAGGAGACTTCGAGAAGCTGTATGAGGCTCTGGAAGGAAACCCGGTTACTATCCGTTTCCTGGATCCGCCGCTTCATGAGTTCGTTCCTACTACAGAGGAAGATATCAAGAAACTTGCTGATGCTCAGGGCAAAACTGTTGAGCAGATCAAGACTATCATTGATTCTCTCCATGAGTTCAACCCGATGATGGGTCATCGTGGATGCCGTCTTGCGGTTACTTATCCGGAAATCGCTAAGATGCAGACAAAAGCAGTTATCCGTGCAGCTATCAACGTGAAGAAAGCACACGCTGACTGGAACGTTTGCCCAGAGATCATGATTCCGCTTGTAGGCGATATCAAAGAGCTGAAATATGTTAAGAAATTTGTTGTTGAGACAGCAGACGCTGAGATCGCAGCAGCAGGCGTTGACCTGAAATACGAAGTTGGTACAATGATCGAGATCCCGAGAGCAGCTCTTACTGCAGACGAGATCGCTAAAGAAGCTGACTTCTTCTGCTTCGGTACAAACGACCTTACACAGATGACATACGGATTCTCTCGTGATGATGCTGGTAAGTTCCTTGACGCTTACTATGACGCTAAGATCTTTGAGAACGATCCATTTGCAAAACTGGATCAGGTTGGCGTTGGCAAGCTTATGGAAATGTCTATCAAACTTGGAAAATCGGTTAACCCGAACCTTCATGTAGGTATCTGTGGTGAGCACGGCGGAGATCCATCTTCCGTAGAGTTCTGCCATAAGATCGGTCTTAACTATGTATCCTGCTCACCGTTCCGTGTACCGATCGCTCGTCTGGCAGCAGCTCAGGCAGCAATCGCTGAGAAGAACGCGTAAGACAAATTTGTCACGGGGCAAAGCCATATATCCTGTTTTGGGGCAAAATGCCGTATCCTCGGCAACCCCAATTCAATTAAGATAAATCCTTTCTCCCCGTGGTGATGCTGTGAGTTATCATATGAGATAACCTCACGCATCTGGTGTCCAAACGAAGCAATAAACCGTTGTCAAATCCGGCAGCATAAGATAAGACCTTGATCTTGCAGAGATTAATCCTTTTTGAGAAGGAGTCTTTGCAGATCAGGGTCTTTCGTGTACACAGAAAATAATAACAACATTTGTCAGGAGGAATAGATTATGATGTATCCATACATGACACTGGCAGATGAAACAGAAATTGTACATTCCCAGATTATTGAGGAAAATGGTGTAAAAAAGGTTATCGTAAATTTTGAAAGACCTGTTGAAAAAGGATTTAATTCTGCGAGGTGTGAACTGCCAGATTATAAATGGACAGTGAACGAAGGATACTCAGATGAAGAAATATCTTTTTTTGAAGAATTTCTGCGTAGTAATGCACATTTGCTCTATAAATACGCAGAGGTTGGAGGGATTCAAATTGGCAGCAGGTGACAGATCTTTGTAGCCCATAGATATTTTGGAATGTAAAAATGAAAGTATAAAGACCTTGATTTTATAGAGATGATATATTTCGGATGCATCTCTTTGAATCAGGGTCTTTTTATTGTGCAATTTGCACAAAAATCAGTGATATTTCAATAAAAACAACAAAACTTTAGCATGATAAAGTGAAAATGGGAATTTTGCGTTCCTTTTTCCCTTGTTTTCTAGGGGTTTTGTAAGGTAAAAATGCCAATGAAACGCATGTTTCATATGGATATATCATAGTGTAAATGACCTCAGTAATAAACTATAAGTACGATTTTTATGATTTTTAAGTGAAGATATTAATGCTTTGATAGAACAATGCAGAGGATGAAAACTTTTGCCCCATGACAAAATTTGTCACGGGGCAAAGCCATATATCCTGTTTTGGGGCAAAACCCATATCCGGGATAAAGGCTTTATCCTGTATATACACGGGATGATTTTCTGAAACATTCTGCCGGTTTCCGTCAGGTGTTTTCCGGGAAAGAATCCTGTGGCAATATAAGAAGCGATTCTGCATTGTGTGTCCAAACGAAGTAATAAATCGCTGCCAAATCCGGCAGTATAAGATAAAGACCTTGATCTTGCAGAGATTATTCTTTTGGAGAAGAATCTTTGCAGATCAGGGTCTTTTTGTTGTGGTTTTATGATGAAAATGACTTTGGGGTCAGGGGAGAGGTAGATAGTAATGGAAAAGCTGCTTTTTCTTTTTGTCAGTTTTGTTTTTGCCGGAATTCCAAAAAGAGAAACTGGATATTTATGAGAGGTTAAGAGAGAGTTTGGACATAGAATATCCCCGTCTGCAGAAGCAAACGGGGATAAGTGACTGTTTTTTACTGTTCTTCTGGAACTGCCCAGATATGAATACTGTTAGGAGTTTCGATTTTATGAGGTCTGTCGTTCATGACAATGATATTTTTTTCGTAATCGACCGTAAATACAGTGATGCTATTGCTTGCGTGATTGGCAATGGCAATATGGCGGTTGTCCGGGAAGATTACCAGGTCTTTGGGATAATCACCGCTGATAGGGAGGGTGAATTTCTTTTCCAGAAGCCCTGTTTCCGGATCGATTTCGTACATGGAAACTGTATTTTCTCCTGCAGTTGTACAGAAAAGATGCTTTCCGTCAGGTGCCAGCGCAAGTCCTGAAGCGGCATTGTGGAAAGAATCCTGATCATGTTCCTTGCTTAAAGTGGAAACACTCTGAAGAAGTTCAAATTCCGGAGTCAGACCGCTGCCGTCGTAGCTGTAGACTTTAATTTCATTGCTCAGCTCAAAAAGAATATATGCAAATCGTCCATCTGCGCTGAAACGGATGATTCTTGGACCGCTTTCTCTGGGGCAGCGAAGGATATCCACAAGTTCCAGCTTATGACGTCTTTTGTTGATACGGTAGATTTTTACCTGATCGATTCCATTATCTACTGCACAGAGATATTTGTTGTCAGGGGTGGGACGAACACAATTTACATGGGGACGGAAATTTCGTTCAGCCACACTGCCCAGACCTTTGTGAAAAACTCCATCCATAAGACTGCCAAGACGGCCGTCCTGATGAGTATGTACTACAGTTACCTTTCCGTCATGGTATCCTGCCACATAAAGATATTTGCCGTCCACGTCTGTAGAAAGAAAGCAGCCTCTCATTCCGTCAATATCCACACTGTTGATTCGCTCCAGATCGCCGTTTCTGTCGCGCTTGAAAACAGCAACTCCCTCGTCTTCAATAGAATAAAGAAAAAGTCCGTTTTTGGAGATGGCTGTATGGGAGGAGTTACTTACCTGAACTTCACTCCGCTCTGTGAGAGTTCCGTTTTCCACATCTACGTCATAAACCTGAATTCCTTTGCTGGAGCCATGAGTATAGGTTCCAACATACGCCACATATTTTTTATTTTCCATTTTGTTGCCTCCTGTTTTTATGTATGGCTTTTCCCTGCCGGGACTGCCATACGGAGATGTTGTATCATATCAGTAACGCATACTCTATCCCGTCAGAGGTATGGTCTGCTGATATGATGAGAGCAGCCTTGCTGCCGGATTTCTGGAATTAATTATATCATAAAGATAATGTGAGAACAAGTTTCCAGTAGGGACAAAAATGTATTTTCTTATATGCGAAATTCAGATGTTTTTCAAATTGTAAATTTCCTGTAAATGAAAAGTCTTATGAATTGACAAAGAACCTTTCACAACTTATAATGTAAATTGTATTTTTATGTATGAGGGACTTTCAGGTTACAGAACCTGAAAGAAAAAAGAGAGTGGAAAGGGGAATAGAATCGTGATTAGAATGTTTCGGACATCTGAAGGTGCTATCCATGAGATACAGGAACCGCAGGACGGCTGCTGGATCGCTCTTACGAATCCTACAGCAACGGAGATTTTTGAGATTTCGGAGCAGTTTCAGATTGAGGTAGACGATCTCAGAGCCCCTCTGGATGAGGAAGAGCGTTCCCGTATTGAAGTGGAAGATGATTACACACTGATTCTGGTTGATGTGCCTATGATCGAGGAGAGAAATGATAAGGACTGGTATGGCACCATCCCTCTCGGTATTATAGTAACAGATAAAATGATCTTTACCATTTGTCTGGAGGATACACAGGTTCTCACAAGATTTATGGAAGGACGTGTCAGAAATTTTTTCACCTATATGAAAACACGCTTTATCCTGCAGATATTGTACCGCAATGCAAGTATGTACCTGCGTTATCTGCGTATTATAGATAAAAAAAGTGAACAGGTGGAGGAAAAACTTCATCTTTCTCCAAGAAATCAGGAACTGATCGAACTTCTGGAGCTGGAAAAATCACTGGTGTATTTTACCACTTCTCTGCGCTCTAATGAAGCAGTGCTGGAGAAACTGATCAAAGTGGAAAGTATTAAGAAATATCCGGAGGATACAGAGCTTCTTGAGGACGTTATCATCGAAAATACTCAGGCGATCGAGATGGCCAATATTTACAGCGGTATTTTGAGAAGCATGATGGACGCCTTTGCCTCGGTTATTTCAAACAACCTGAACGATGTGATGAAGATATTATCTGTCATCACAATTGTAATGAGTATCCCTACGATTATTTTCAGCGCCTACGGTATGAACCTGAATGCGGCCGGAATGCCGTTTTCCGGTACTCAGTGGGGCTTCCTAATCGTTATTCTGATATCCATAGCACTCAGTGTGATCGCCGCAATTGTGCTGTCAAAAAAGAAATATTTTTAAAGCGCGGTCAATGAATAAAAAAGGAGATTGAGTGAGTTTATGAATTGGATTGACAAGCTGGAACGGAAGTATGGAAGGTACGGAATCCCGAATCTTACCATGTATATGGTGATCTGTTATGTGCTGGGATATCTTTTGCTGTATATAAATCCCGGTATGATGAGTATGCTCAGCCTGGAACCGGACATGATTCTAAAAGGACAGATATGGAGACTTGTAACCTGGGTGATCTACCCGCCGCAGACCGGAAACTTTCTGTTGTTTGCAATTTCCATTTTCTTCTTCTATTATCCAATAGGATCTTCACTGGAGCGTACCTGGGGAACGTTCCGTTATAACCTGTATATTTTTTCAGGACTTTTATTTATACTTGTAGCTGCATTTCTGACTTATTTTGTCACAGGCAGAATGTACCTGGTAGGCGGAGTATTTACCACTTATTATGTCAGCATGTCCGTATTTCTTGCCTATGCGGCCTGTTATCCGAATATGCAGATTCTTCTGTGGTTTGTGATTCCTATCAAGATGAAATGGATGGGCTGGGTATATGGAGCGATTATTCTGTATAACATTATCACTTATGTCAGAGTGGGAGCATGGGTCATGACTGTGCCGATTATTGCTTCCTTCCTGAATTTTGTCCTGTTTTTCTTTACTGCTCTCAGCGGCAGCCGGTATAATCCAAAAGAGGTAAAACGACGGAGAGAATTTCAGAAAGCCATGGCTCAGAGTCGTGTAAATCCTTCTACAGGAAGCACTGCAAAACATAAATGTGCTGTCTGCGGACGTACAGAATTAGATGATCCGAATCTTGAATTCCGATTCTGTTCCAAATGTAATGGAAACTATGAATACTGTCAGGATCATCTGTTTACTCACCAGCATGTGAAGTAGACAAACGAGGAGATATTTAAGAGACAGATGAGGAGCTAGTTATTATGAAAAAAAGACCATTTGTTACGCTGGAAAAATTAAAAGAAATCGAAGAACAGTTTCCGACACCGTTTCATCTTTATGATGAAAAAGGGATTCGCGAAAATGCAAAAGCTCTGAAAGAGGCCTTTGCGTGGAATAAAGGATTTAAGGAGTTTTTTGCAGTAAAGGCAACTCCAAATCCATATCTGATCCAGATTCTTCAGGAGTATGGCTGCGGCTGCGACTGCTCTTCTATGACAGAGCTTATGATGGCAAAAGCCCTTGGCTGCAAAGAAGGCGATATCATGTTTTCTTCCAATGACACGCCGGAAGAAGAATTCCGTTATGCGGATGAAATTGGAGGAATCATCAATCTGGATGATATCACTCACATTGAGGCTGTGGAACGTGCTACAGGAAGAATTCCAAAAACAATCAGCTGCCGTTACAATCCGGGAGGTCTGTTTAAGATCAGTAATGATATTATGGATAATCCCGGAGATTCCAAATATGGAATGACAACAGATCAGATTTTTGAGGCTTTCCGAATTCTGAAAGAAAAAGGTGCGGAGAATTTTGGTATTCATGCGTTTCTTGCCAGCAACACCGTAACAAATGAATATTACCCAATGCTTGCAAAAGTGATGTTTGAGCTTGCGGTAAAACTTCAGAAAGAAACAGGAGCGCACATTAGCTTTATTAATCTTTCCGGTGGTATCGGCATCCCATACAGCCCGGATCAGAAGCCCAATGATATCCGCGTGATCGGAGAGGGCGTGCGTAAAGTGTACGAAGAGGTTCTTGTTCCGGCAGGAATGGGAGATGTGGCTATTTATACAGAGCTGGGTCGCTTTATGATGGGACCTTATGGTTGCCTTGTTACAAAAGCAATCCATGAAAAACACACTCATAAGGAGTATATTGGAGTGGATGCCTGCGCGGTAAACCTGATGCGTCCGGCTATGTACGGAGCCTATCATCATATTACTGTTATGGGCAAGGAGGATCAGCCCTGCGATCATCTTTATGATGTGACGGGATCACTCTGCGAGAATAATGACAAATTTGCCATTGACCGCTATCTGCCTCAGATAGATAAGGGAGATCTTCTTGTGATCCATGATACAGGAGCTCATGGTTTTGCAATGGGTTATAATTACAATGGAAAACTGAAATCAGCAGAAATTCTTCTTCACGAGGATGGAAGCTTTGAGATGATCAGAAGAGCGGAGACTGCAAAGGATTACTTTGCTACTTTTGACTGCTTTCCAATTTACAAAAAGCTTCTTGAAGATGCAGACAGACTGAAATAAAGAAAAAGGAAGACCGGGCAGAAACCAGGTCTTCTTTTGCTTTTGGGAAGATTTTTATATTTTGAGATGGCTGTTGTGGAGCTTGACGGTATTTCTGTTGCAGAGCAGAAGGGAAAGTAAAAAAAGAGGAACTGCATTCCAGAAATGAACTGCAGTTCCTCTTTTTATCAGATGCCGCTGGCCGGACTCGAACCGGCACGGTGTTACCCGCTTGATTTTGAGTCAAGTGCGTCTGCCAATTCCGCCACAGCGGCACATGAACCGTTAATTATATTAACACAAAACAGGAAAATCTGCAAGAAGAAAATTTAATATGCCTGTTTTTTATGAAAAATTAATAATATTTCACAGGAAGAACATTGAAATCAGAAGGAAAAGGTGGTATGTTACATCAGGTAAATAACTTTGCACATATTGGAAACACTGAAAGGTGATTTCAGTATGATGTAACGGGGATGGAGGATAGACAATATATGAATTTAGGCGACAAAAAACCTGGTAAAACGCCTACCAAGAGACCTCTTTATGTATATTATATTATTGTAGGTGTCATTATCGTTCTTCTGAATATTCTGGTTGTACCGGCGATTCAGGAAAGAAGTATTGAAAAAACAGATTATTCCACTTTTATTAAAAGTGTGGAAAAGGGAAATGTAATCCGGGCGACTATTGAAGAGGGTTACATTTACTATGAAGTTAAATCTCCGAAAACAGGAAATACACTGACCTGTAAAACAGTCCAAATGGACGATCCGGATCTTGTAAATCGTCTGCTGGAAGCGGATGTTGTAATGGATGAGGTACTTCCGGAAAGTCCGTCCATTTTCTTTACTCTGATCTTAAGCTATGTGATCCCTATTGGAATTTTTATTTTCCTGGGACGCTGGCTCAGCAGAAAGATGATGTCTTCCATGGGAAATGGTGGTCCCGGGGGAGCTATGTCCTTTGGAAAAAGTAACGCCAAAGTATATGTAAAATCTTCTACGGGAATCAAGTTTTCTGATGTTGCGGGAGAAGACGAGGCAAAAGAACTTCTGACAGAAATCGTGGATTATCTGCATAATCCTCAGAAATATACAGAAATCGGTGCATCCATGCCCAAAGGTGCTCTTCTTGTAGGCCCTCCTGGAACAGGAAAAACCCTTCTTGCAAAAGCAGTTGCAGGAGAAGCGGAAGTTCCGTTCTTTTCCATCTCAGGTTCTGAGTTTGTGGAAATGTTTGTAGGTATGGGCGCTGCCAAGGTTCGAGATCTGTTTAAGCAGGCAAATGAAAAAGCTCCCTGTATCGTATTTATTGATGAGATTGATACCATTGGTAAGAAACGTGACGGTGCAGGCTTTTCCGGCGGAAACGACGAGCGTGAGCAGACTCTTAATCAGCTTCTGACAGAAATGGATGGATTTGACGGATCCAAGGGTGTGGTAATTCTGGCTGCAACCAACAGACCGGACTCTCTTGACCCGGCTCTTCTCCGTCCGGGACGTTTTGACAGAAGAATTCCGGTGGAGCTTCCTGATCTTCAGGGAAGAGAAGAAATCCTTAAGGTTCATGCGAAAAAGATTAAAATTTCAGATACTGTTCGCTTTGACGAGATTGCAAAGGCAGCGGCCGGCGCTTCCGGTGCAGAGCTTGCCAATATTGTTAATGAGGCAGCTCTCCGGGCAGTCCGCGACGGACGTAAGTTTGCCACACAGGCAGATTTTGAGGAGAGTATTGAGGTAGTTATCGCCGGATATCAGAAGAAAAACCGCGTGCTTTCCAACAAGGAAAAACTGATCGTTTCCTATCATGAGATTGGTCATGCTCTTGTGGCTGCAAAACAGACAGAGTCTGCACCCGTTCATAAGATCACAATCATTCCGCGTACTTCAGGAGCCCTGGGATATACCATGCAGGTAGATGAAAAGGAACATTTCCTGATGTCAAAGGAAGAACTGGAAAACAAGATTGCTACATTTACCGGAGGACGTGCTGCCGAGGAGCTGATTTTCCAGTCCATTACCACAGGCGCTTCCAATGATATTGAACAGGCCACAAAAATTGCAAGAGGAATGATCTCACAGTTTGGTATGAGCGAAGATTTTGACATGGTTGCCATGCAGAATGTAAGCAATCAGTATCTTGGCGGAGACGCAACCCTTGCCTGCTCCTTTGAAACTCAGACACTGATTGACAAAAAAGTGGTAGAACTTGTAAAGACTCAGCATGACAAGGCGTTGAAGATCCTCCGGGACAATATCGGAAAACTCCATGAGCTGGCCCGGTATCTTTATGAGCATGAAACCATTACCGGAGAGGAATTTATGCAGATTCTGAACGCTCCTGTTCCTGCTGTGGAAACAAATGATTCTCCGGAAAATACACAGACCACAATATCTGAAACAGAGGAATAATGGTTACTGTGAGCAACAATAAATAATGAAGATATAAGTGGGTGATTCCGGCGAAATTCGTTGAGAATCACCTTTTTTTATGGTATGATATCAGAAGCAGACAGGAGGGGATTAAGATGATCAGAAAAGGACAGATATCTGAGATGGACTGTCGTACCGCAGAAAGCATGGTGGCACGCTATATGAACCATACCCTGAAAACAGACGAGCTGGAAGAATTTCTGGATCACATTGAGCATTGTCCTTCCTGCTATGACGAGCTGGAAACTTATTTTATTGTTAATAAAGTAACCCAGCAGCTGGATGAACAGGAGGACGGTTCTGTACTGGACTTTCAGAAGCTTCTGGAGCAGGATATTCGCAGATCCAGAAGAAATATCCATAAGAAAAGGGGAATACAGTTCGCCGGAGGGATTCTTACATTGATCCTTGCTGTGATACTGGTAGTATTCTTTATTTTTATATTTTTTGAAATGAAACATTTTTGGTAAAAAGACAATCTCAGGAGGACAGCAGTTTGAGTGAAAAGATTTTACTGATCGACGGGCACAGTATTTTAAACCGTGCCTTTTACGGGCTTCCCGATCTGACAAATTCGGAGGGAAAACATACAGGAGCAGTGTACGGATTTTTGAACATTATGTTTCGTATACTGGAAGAGGAAAAGCCGGATTATCTGACAGTGGCATTTGATCTGCATGAGCCTACATTCAGACATAAACTTTATGATGCGTACAAGGGGACAAGGAAGGGGATGCCTTCAGAACTGGTAGAGCAGGTTCCTCTGATGAGAGAAATGCTCACTGCCATGGGAGTAAAAACTGTTTCTATGCCAGGCTATGAGGCGGATGATCTTCTGGGAACTCTTGCCAGAAAAAGTGAGCAGAAGGGTATGGATGTGACGATCTTATCCGGTGACAGAGATCTGCTTCAGCTTGCAACGGACAAGGTAATGATCCGTCTTCCAAAAACCTCAAAGGGCAAGACAACCATAGAAAATTTCCACACGGCAGAGGTTGTGGAAAAATATCAGGTGACGCCTCCTCAGATTATTGAGCTGAAAGCCCTGATGGGAGATTCTTCTGATAATATTCCGGGGATTCCGGGCGTGGGTGAAAAAACTGCCACGAAGATCATTGCGCAGTTTGGTTCCATAGAAAATGCCCATGAGCATCTGGAGGAGATTAAACCCAATAAGGCAAAAGAATCTCTGAGAGAGCATTATGATCTGGCAGTTTTAAGTAAAACTCTGGCAACCATCAATACAGAAAGTCCTGTGGAATATTCTTATGAAGAAGCCCGCCTTGGCAGCCTTTATACACCGGAGGCCTATGAATTGTGCAGAAGACTGGAGTTTAAAAACCTTCTGGGCAGATTTGATGCGGAAGCTGTGCCGGAAAATACCATAGAGCAGAATTTCTTTGTGTGTAGCGAGCTTTCGGGTGTGGAAGCTTTATTTGAAAAAGCTGCAGGTAATTCCATGGCGGGAGTTGCGTTTATTGCAGACAAAAAGAAAGTATACGGTCTTGGGATTGCCCTGGAAAAAGAAGAAGTATATTATGTTCCGGCAGAGGGGATCCTGACAGGCGAATATCTTTGTGAAAAGCTGAGAAAACTGGGAGAAACCACAGTAATCAGCGCTATGGACATAAAAATGCTCCTGAAATATGTGGACTCGCTGAAACCGGGACAGGTATTTGATATTGAGATTGGCGCATATCTTTTGAATCCTCTGAAATCATCCTATACTTACGAGGATATTGCCAGAGAGTATATTGGAGGGATCAGCATTCCTTCCAGAGAAGAGCTTCTGGGAAAAGACTTGTATGAAAAAGCCTGGGAAAAATCTTCAGAAAATCTTGGGATCTGTGCCTGCTATCAGGCATTTACCGCCTATGCGGCCAGGGAAAGGATGGAAGCCGAACTTAGGGAAACCGGAATGTGGCAGGTATACACGGACATTGAGCTTCCGCTTGTGTTTACTCTGGATTCTATGGAAAAATGCGGAATCTGTGTAAAAGGAGAGGAACTGAGGGCATATGGTGAAAGACTCAGCGTCAGGATCCGCGAGTTGGAAAAACTGATCTACGAAAAAGCGGGAGAGGAATTTAATATTAATTCGCCGAAACAGCTTGGAGTGATACTTTTTGAAAAGATGGGAATCCCGGGAGGAAGAAAAACAAAAACCGGATATTCCACAGCAGCAGACATTCTGGAAAAGCTGGCTCCGGAGCAGCCTATTGTAAATGATATTTTGGAATACAGGCAGCTTACAAAGCTGAAATCCACCTATGCGGACGGCCTGGGAGCAGTTATCGAGGAGGATGGACGGATTCATTCTACATTTAATCAGACGATCACTGCAACAGGGCGAATCAGCAGTACAGAGCCCAACCTTCAGAATATTCCGGTTCGTATGGAGCTGGGAAGACTGATCCGGAAGGTATTTGTGCCTGAGGACGGGTATGTGTTCCTTGACGCAGATTATTCTCAGATCGAGCTTCGCGTGCTGGCTCATATGTCCGGGGATGAAAAACTGATCCAGGCGTACCGGGAAGCGGAGGATATTCACAGACTGACTGCATCTCAGGTATTCCATGTTCCCTATGATGAGGTGACAGATTTACAGAGAAGAAATGCAAAGGCGGTAAATTTCGGAATCGTATACGGAATCAGCTCCTTTGGACTTAGTCAGGACCTGAGCATTACAAGAAAAGAAGCGGCAGAATATATTGAGAAATATTTTGAGACTTATCCCAGTATTAAAGTTTTTCTTGACCGGATGGTTGAGGAGGGCAGGGAAAAGGGATATGTATCCACCATGTTTGGACGAAGACGTCCCATACCGGAACTGAAATCAGCAAATTTCATGCAGAGATCTTTCGGGGAGCGTGTGGCAATGAATTCTCCTATTCAGGGAACTGCGGCAGATATTATTAAAATTGCCATGAACCGTGTGTATGAAAGAATGCACCGGGAAGGACTGTACTCCAGACTGGTACTTCAGGTTCACGATGAACTGCTGATCGAGACAAAGAAAGAAGAGATATCTGCAGTATCCAGAATACTGGAAGAAGAAATGAAGGGAGCTGCGCAGCTTGCTGTGGAGCTTGAAATTGATATGCATCAGGGAGAAAGCTGGTACGAGGCAAAATGACAGATCAGACAATGAAGATCATTGGCATCACCGGCGGTGTAGGCGCCGGCAAAAGCACAGTGTTGAACTACCTGGAAAAGCATTTGTCTGCCTGTGTCATACAGGCGGATCAGGTGGGACATCAGGTTATGGAACCCGGCGGACGCTGCTATGATCAGGTGATAAATTTATTTGGAAAAAATGTTATAAAAAGTGATAAAACCATTGACCGTAAGGCGGTATCGGATGTAGTATTCTGTAATGAGCAAATGCGCTGCAGACTGAATGAGATCATTCATCCGGCGGTTAAGGCGTTTATTCTGGAGAAAATAGAGGAAGAGCGGAAAAATGGCCGCGGTCTTTTTGTCATAGAGGCTGCGCTTCTTCTTGAAGATCATTATGATGCAGTCTGCGACAGAATCTGGTATATTCATACCGATCAGGAGATCAGGATACAGCGCCTTATGGAAAGCAGAGGATACAGCCGCCAGAAAGCAGAAAGCATTATTGCCAGTCAGGCGTCAGAAGCTTATTTTCGCTCACATGCAGATTATGTGGTGACAAACAACAGCCTTTTGGACGAAACGTACATACAGATAGATGAAGGGATAAAGAAACTATGAGATTTTGCAGTATAGCCAGCGGAAGCAGCGGAAACTGTATTTATGTGGGGTCAGAATGTGCTCATGTTCTGATAGATATAGGAATCAGTGGCAAAAAAATGGAACAGGGACTGAACAGTCTGGACCTGACCGGCCGCGACATTGACGGTATCCTGATCACTCACGAACATTCAGACCATATCAAAGGTCTGGGAGTGATTGCCCGGAAGTACGGCATCCCCATTTATGCCACAGGAGGAACCGTAGATGCTATGCTGCGGTGCGGATCCCTTGGAAAAATACCGGAAGGAATATTCCGGGAAATCAGGGAAGATCAGACATTTGAGATCAAGGATTTAAAGATCAATCCTTTTACCATTTCCCATGATGCGGCTCAGCCGGTAGGGTATCGTCTGGAATGTGGGGAAAGTTCCGTAGGTATCGCTACGGACCTTGGCAAATATAATGATTATATTATTGAAAATCTTCAGAATCTGGATGCGCTTCTTCTGGAGGCAAACCATGATATCCGGATGCTTCAGGTGGGAAAATATCCGTATTATTTGAAACAGAGGATTCTGGGAGACAGAGGTCATCTGTCCAACGAAAATGCAGGAAGGCTTCTTTGCAGACTTCTTCATGACAATATGAAAGCTGTTTTTCTGGGACATTTAAGCAGGGAAAACAATTATGAAGAGCTTGCTTATGAAACCGTATGCTCAGAGGTAACACTGGGAGACAACCCTTACAAATCAAAGGATTTTAAAATTCAGGTAGCGAAGCGGGATTTTGTTTCCGAAGCAGTTACCATATAGAAAGGACAAAGCCATGAAAAAAACAATTATTACAGTAGTAGGAAATGACGGAGTAGGCATTATTGCCAGAGTATGTACATATCTGGCAGAGCATAATGTAAATATCCTTGATATCACACAGACCATTATTCAGGGTTATTTTAATATGATGATGGTAACAGATGCCAGCGCATGCCAGAAAGATACAGCAGCTCTTGCAGAAGAACTTACAGCTCTGGGAGATGAGCTTGGTGTAGTGATTCACTGCCAGCACGAAGATATTTTCAATAAAATGCACAGAATTTAAGGAGACACCTATTTATGATTAACATGTTTGAAGTAAATGAAACCAATAAGATGATCGAACAGGAGAACCTTGACGTTCGTACCATCACAATGGGAATCAGCCTTCTGGATTGCATTGACAGCGATCTTGATAAGGTAAACGAAAATATTTATAATAAAATCACAGAATATGCGAAAGACCTTGTGGAAACAGGAGATAAGATTGCCACAGAATATGGTATCCCCATTGTCAATAAGCGTATTTCCGTAACTCCGATCGCACTGGTAGGCGGTGCAGCCTGCCACAGCAGTCAGGATTTTGTTACGATTGCCAAAACATTAGACAGAGCTGCCAAAACCGTAGGTGTTAATTTTATTGGAGGTTATTCTGCGCTTGTAAGTAAGGGAATGACTCCTGCAGAAGAACTTCTTATCCGTTCAATTCCTCAGGCTCTGGCAGAAACAGAGCGTGTGTGCAGCTCAGTAAACGTAGGCTCCACAAAGACAGGAATCAATATGAACGCAGTAAAGCTTATGGGTGAGATTGTACTGGAAACAGCTCAGGCAAGCAAAGATCAGGACTCTCTTGGCTGCGCAAAACTGGTGGTATTCTGCAATGCTCCGGATGATAATCCTTTCATGGCAGGCGCTTTCCACGGAGTGACAGAGGCAGACTGTATCATTAATGTGGGCGTCAGCGGTCCGGGTGTTGTAAAAACAGCGCTTCAGAAGGTTCGTGGCGAGGATTTTGAGACTCTCTGTGAAATGATCAAGAGAACTGCGTTTAAGGTTACCCGTGTTGGACAGCTGGTAGCTCAGGAAGCATCCAGACGTCTGGGAGTACCTTTTGGAATCGTGGATCTTTCTCTTGCGCCTACACCGGCTATCGGCGACAGCGTTGCAGAGATTCTGGAAGAAATCGGACTGGAGCGTGTAGGTGCTCCGGGAACCACAGCAGCTCTGGCTCTTTTAAATGACCAGGTAAAAAAAGGCGGAGTTATGGCATCCACAGCCGTAGGTGGATTAAGCGGCGCTTTTATTCCGGTCAGTGAAGATCAGGGAATGATCGATGCAGTAAATCTGGGGGCTCTTTCTCTGGAAAAACTTGAGGCAATGACCTGTGTATGCTCTGTAGGTCTTGATATGATCGCAATCCCGGGAGATACAAAAGCATCCACAATTTCCGGAATCATTGCAGATGAAGCTGCTATTGGCATGATAAACCAGAAAACAACAGCAGTACGAGTGATTCCTGTAATCGGAAAAGGTGTTGGAGAGACAGTTGAATTCGGCGGACTTCTTGGCTATGCTCCGATCATGCCGGTGAACCAGTTCTCCTGTCAGGCGTTTGTTGACCGAGGCGGAAGAATCCCGGCGCCTATCCACAGCTTTAAAAACTAAAAACAGGGTTGACAACAGCGATTTGATGTGGTAAAGTAACGACATCAAAACCGATGAGGAAGAGAAGTAGACATTTATGCATCATCCCAGAGAGCAGACGTTGGTGGGAGTCTGTATGAGGCTGATTGTTGAATGGCCTTCCGAGGGCAGTCCGAAATTCCTGCGTGGAGAGTAGGCACTGACGGGAACCGAACCCGTTATCAATCAGGAGTGTATGTTTGTACATGAGAAAGTGGACGTTTTGTCAATTTGAGTGGTACCGCGATAATAAGAAATTATTACCGTCTCAAGCATTAGCTTGGGGCGGTTTTTTTATTCGAAAGGACAGGTATCACAACTTTCTTTCTCGCAGACAGAGACCGAAAGCTGGCATATACTTTCGGTAAGACAAAAAGAATCGTAGAGAGAGGAGAAAACAACATGAAAGCAAAAACAACAGCAAAGGTATTAGGAGCAGCATTATTGACAATGACACTGGCAGGAACCACAATGGTTTATGCGGAAGAAGAGTATACTATCGGAATCGAGCAGTTTGCAGAGCATGGTTCTCTTGATAACTGCAGAGAAGGATTTCTGGAAGGGCTGAAAGAGGAAGGCATTGAAGAGGGGAAAAATCTTACAGTAGAATATAAAAATGCAGCGGCAGATATGGGAACCTGCGGACAGATTTCTGATGGTTTTGCAGCCGATAAAGTGGATCTCATGGTAGGAATTGCCACTCCAAGCGCTCAGAGTCTTTATAATGCTGCAATGGACGCAGACATCCCGGTTATTTATACAGCAGTTACAGATCCTCTGGCAGCAGAGCTGGCAGACGATGAGGGAAACCCAGTAGGTGAGATCACCGGAACAAGTGATAAGCTTCCCATAAAGCAGCAGCTTGAAATGATCCGAAAAATTCTTCCTGACGCAGAAACCATTGGAATCATGTACACCACAAGCGAGGCAAATTCCGAAGCAGCTGTAAAGGAATATGAAGAACTGGCAGGAGAGTATGATTTTAAGATCGAGACAGCGGGAATTGCAACAACCGCAGACATTCCACTGGCAGCACAGTCACTTCTGGAAAAAGTTGACTGTATGACAAATCTTACAGATAATACCGTGGTTTCTTCGCTTCCTGCCATTCTCGAAATGGCAAATGAGAAAAAAATCCCGGTATTCGGAAGTGAGATCGAACAGGTAAAACTGGGCTGCCTTGCAGCAGAGGGACTTGATTATATTGAACTTGGAAAACAGACTGGAAAAATGGCGGCTCAGGTATTAAAGGGTGAGAAAAAAGCATCAGAGCTTCCTTTTGAAACTATTGAAGAGGCATCGCTGTATGTGAATACTGCTGCATCAGAGAAGCTGGAGATTAAGATTCCCCAGGAGATCACTGAGGCAGCAACAGAGGTTTTTGAAGAGATTACAGAGGCGTAACAAAAATTGTATGGAGGTTGAAAGGTCATGGACTTTATTATCACGATCGTTGAGCAGGGACTGATCTACGGTATTCTTGCTCTGGGTGTTTATATCACATATAAAATACTGGATTTTCCAGATCTTACTACGGACGGAAGTTTTCCCCTGGGAGCGGCAGTAACCGCAGCTATGATCGCAAAGGGAGTAAATCCCTATCTGACCCTTCCGGTTGCTTTTGCAGCAGGAGCGCTGGCAGGAGTATGTACCGGACTGATTCATGTAAAAGGAAAGGTTCGGGATCTTCTGTCCGGTATTATCATGATGACTGCGCTGTGGACCATTAACCTTCGCATAGCCGGAAGTTCTAATGTACCTCTGTTTTCAAAAGAAACGATATTTAAAAACAGTTTTTTGGAAAAACTTTTTCCGGAGACACTACAGCCTTATACCACACTGATCATTATTGTGATCCTTGCTCTGTTCACAAAGCTGATCCTTGACTTTTATATGAAAAGTAAATCGGGCTTTCTTTTAAGAGCAGTAGGCGACAATGAAAAACTGGTAACTTCTCTTGCGAAAGATCAGGGAAATGTGAAGATCCTGGGTCTTTCCATTGCAAATGGACTGATTGCTCTGGCCGGATGCATTTTCTGTCAGGAAGAAAGGGTGTTTGAGATTTCCATGGGAACCGGCGCAGTGGTGATTGGTCTTGCCAGTGTTATCATCGGAACCAGTCTGTTCCGAAAACTGACTTTTATCAGGGCAACTGCGTCTGTAGTTCTTGGTTCTGTTCTCTACAAGGCATGTACTGCTGTTGCAATGAGAAATTTTGAGCCCCAGGATATGAAGCTTATTACAGCAGTGCTGTTTCTGATCGTGCTTCTGATCAGCATGGAAAGAAAGAAGAAGGTGAAGATCGATGCTTGAATTAAAAAATATTTATAAATACTATAATCCGGGAACCGTCAATGAAATGTGCCTGTTCAAAGATTTTAATCTTACAGTTAAGGATGGGGAATTTCTTTCTGTGGTAGGCAGTAACGGCTCGGGAAAAACCTCTATGCTGAACATTATCTGTGGCAGTATTCCTGTGGAATCAGGAAGTATTCTTTTAGATGGCAAAGATATTACAAATGCAAAAGAGTTTAAAAGAAACGAAAAGATTGGTCGTGTGTACCAGAATCCGTCTCTTGGAACCTGTCCGTCCATGACTATTCTGGAAAATATGTCACTGGCAGACAATAAAGGAAAACGCTTCGGACTTGGAAGAGGGGTAAATAAACAGAGGATTGAATATTATCAGGAGCTTCTGAGACCTCTGAATCTGGGACTGGAAGATAAAATGTATGTCAAAGTAGGATCTCTTTCAGGAGGACAGCGTCAGGCAATGGCTCTTCTCATGTCAACTATGACACCGATTGAATTTTTGATTCTTGATGAGCATACTGCAGCTCTGGATCCAAAAACAGCAGAAATTATTATGGAGCTTACGGACAAAATTGTAAAAGAAAAAAATCTGACAACGATCATGGTTACTCATAATCTCAGATATGCGGTAGATTATGGAAGTCGCCTTCTGATGATGCATCAGGGAGAAAGCGTGATCGACTGTGCAGATGAGGAAAAGGCTGCCATGAGTATTGATGACATTCTTGAGAAATTTAATGAGATCAGTATTGAGTGTGGAAATTAAGAAAAAATCAGAGAGTATGAAAAACTGATAAAAGAGCTGGAGCCTGAGAGATATTCAAAGAAAATGGGAAAACATATTTTTTGTTTTCCCATTTTTGAAGTTCACGGAATCATAATCATCTGTTTCTGGTATTCGTGGACAAAGGCACGTCCCGTTTTATGGCAGATCAGACTTTCGTATATATTGGAGGCTGCAGTATTTGTATCCAACAGTTTTTTTTCATATGGAGTAAATGCTTTTACTGATGAAGAAGGTTTGGTCACCAGGGGGATGGTGCCTCTTTTTTTTATTTCCTTTAAAAGAGGAGAAGCACTTTTCCGAAATCCCAGAACCCGGCCGAAGGAAAGTTCTCTGGGGCTTTCTCTGATCTGAAGAAGGATGTGGAGAAGAGCTCTCTGGATCCTTGTGTGGGTCAGTTCCTTTGTTTTCAGAAGCTCTGCAAACTGAGAAAATCCCCTGTAACCATTCAGACAGTTGACCATCCGTGCAGCGAGATCAGGAGAAACATCTGCATACTCGGTAAGCTCTTCTGTTGTTTTTCCTGTGAGACAGTAATGCAGAATAAGATCCAGATCATTTTCTGTAAGAAATTCCTGACTGGAAAATGCGCTTTCCAGAAGTCGAAGAGAGGCTGCGGGGAGCATATTTTCAAGAACAGAAAAATCTTTATGGCTGTCGGAGGAGTGTGTCTGGTTGCTGTATTCAGAAAGAAAAGCACGGACTGCAGATGCAGAAGGTGCCTGGTTATTCTTTAAGGTGAGGTCATGATATCCGGAACCTTCCCGCTTCAGTGTCACCGGTGTAATGCTGCTGTGAAGTCTGAGAAGGGCGCGGCAGTATTCGATTCCCAGGATGTTATTAGGAGAAGAGAGAAGGGCGTCTGAAAATGCAGACAGGCTTTTTCCTCCGGAAGAGTACATAGTATGTAGATACTCTCCGAGAGCGCGGCTTCTGGCGGCCGGGAAAGACATTCCCTGTTTCAGATTGTTTTTCAGTAGATTGCGGAAGCCCTCTGGTTCTTCGTTTAAAATGCGGGCGGCAAGACACATTCCTTCAACAGTTCCTTCTTCACTTCCGAAACATAGCTGATCTACGACTCCAAGTCCATTAAGGAGAGAAACTGCTCCTCCTGCAAAAAATTCTGCACTGGCAGAAGAAACCTGTACAGGCAGTTCCAGCACAAGGTCCGCACCGCACAGAAGAGCTGCTTCGGCCCGTGTGTATTTAGAGAGAAGGGCAGGAGTCCCCCTCTGAACAAAATCTCCGCTCATGGCTACAATAATATAATCAGAGTTCAACGTTTCCCTGACATAAGTGATCTGGTGCAGATGCCCCAGATGAAAGGGGTTATATTCTGCAATGATTCCTGTAACGTTCATGTGATTTCTCCTGCTTTTTTGAAAATATTGGGGATTTTATTTTAGCACATATTTTTCTGTGAAACAAATGAAACAGCTTTTGTTTGGACAAAACATTCAAAAACAAAAAATTGCACCTTAAAAAATACCTTCTGATGATGAATTATCAGTGGGAAATGCTTGAAATAAGGAATACCAGGGGGTATAATAATTATATCTGTGAGATGCTTACAGAAGCGTTTCATCGGGCCGTCAGGCCAAATAATGAAAGGAGCCATTTTAATCATGGGATTTGTTGAAGTGCTCAAAAAAAGAGCAAAAGAAAACATTAAAACAATTGTACTGCCAGAGACAGAGGATATGAGAACTCTTGAGGCAACTGACAAGATTCTGAAAGAGGGCGTTGCCAAGATCGTCCTGATCGGTAATGAGGAGACTATTAAGGCAAAAGCAGCAGAAGGCGGATTCGATATCTCCGGAGCTACTATTGTTGATCCGGAAACTTCTGACAGAACTCAGGCTTACATTGACAAATTTGTTGAGCTGAGAGCAAAAAAAGGCATGACACCGGAGAAGGCAAAAGAGATCCTTCACACACAGTATCCATACTACGGTGTTATGATGGTTAAGATGGGCGACGCAGACGGAATGGTATCCGGTGCATGCCATTCTACAGCAGATACACTTCGTCCGTGTCTGCAGATCCTGAAAACAAAACCGGGAACCAAGTTGGTATCTGCTTTCTTCCTGATGGTAGTTCCGAACTGCGAATACGGCGCAAACGGTGCATTTGTTTTTGCTGATTCCGGTCTGAACCAGAATCCTACACCGGAAGAGCTTTCTGCAATTGCAGCTTCTTCTGCAGAATCTTTCCAGCTTCTGGTACAGGAAGAGCCGATCGTTGCAATGCTTTCTCATTCCACAAAGGGCAGTGCAAAGCATGCGGATGTAGATAAAATGGTAGAGGCTACCAGAATCGCAAAAGAAGAGCATCCGGAACTGAAACTGGATGGAGAATTCCAGCTTGATGCAGCTATCGTTCCAAGCGTAGGCGCTTCCAAAGCACCTGGCAGCGAAGTTGCAGGAAAAGCAAACGTTCTGATCTTCCCGGATCTGGATGCAGGAAACATCGGATATAAGCTGGCTCAGCGTCTTGCTAAGGCTGAAGCTTACGGACCTGTTACCCAGGGTATTGCAAAACCGGTAAATGATCTTTCCAGAGGATGCTCAGCAGATGATATTGTCGGAGTAGTAGCGATCACTGCTGTACAGTGCCAGGCAGAGGACAAATAAAACCGTTTCTGGTATATGCAGTCCTGTTAAGGCTGCTTATCATTGTGGATCGTAGTACATACAAAGAATAGGAGAGTAAAAATCATGAATGTATTGGTAATTAACTGTGGAAGTTCTTCCTTAAAATATCAGCTTATCAATTCTGATACAGAGGCAGTTCTTGCAAAAGGTCTCTGCGAGAGAATCGGAATTGACGGAAGACTGGTTTATAAAAAAGCCGGCGGAGAAAAAGAAATCACAGAAGCTCCGATGCCTACACATAAAGAGGCAATCCAGATGGTGCTGGACGCTCTTACAAATGAAAAAACAGGCGCGATCAAGAGCCTGAAAGAAGTAGATGCCATCGGTCATCGTGTTGTACACGGCGGAGAGAAATTTGCTTCTTCAGCAGTGATCACAGATGAGATGATCAAAGCAGTGGAAGAGTGCAACGACCTTGCTCCTCTTCACAATCCGGCAAACCTGATCGGTATCCGTGTGTGCTCAGAACTTATGCCAGGCGTACCGCAGGTTGGTGTATTTGATACTGCTTTCCATCAGACAATGCCGCCAAAAGCATATCTTTATGGTCTGCCGCTTGATTATTACAAAAACTATAAGATCAGAAGATATGGTTTCCACGGAACCTCTCACAGCTTTGTTTCCAAACGTGCTGTTGAATTCCTCGGTCTTGACAAAGAAAATTCCAAAGTTATTGTATGCCACCTTGGCAACGGATCATCTGTCAGCGCAGTTGTAAACGGCAAATGTATTGATACCTCCATGGGTATGACTCCTCTTGAAGGTCTGATCATGGGAACACGTTCCGGAAGTATTGATCCGGCTATCATGGAGTTTATTGCAAAGAAAGAAAATCTGGATATCGCAGGCGTTATGGATGTTCTGAACAAAAAATCCGGTCTGTACGGAATGTCCGGACTTTCCAGTGATATGCGTGACCTGGAAGATGCAGCTGCAGAAGGCAATGTAGACGCAAAGAACGCAAGAGAGGCTCTTGGCTATGGTATTGCAAAATACGTAGGCGGATATGTTGCTGCTATGAATGGTGTGGACGCAATCGTATTTACAGCAGGCATCGGCGAGAACGACAACCTTGTACGTGAAGACGTATGCTCTTACCTTGGCTACCTGGGAATCTCCATTGACAAAGAGATCAACAAAAAACGCGGCGAGGAGATCGTGATCTCCACACCGGATTCCAAAGTTAAGGTTGCAGTAGTTCCTACCAACGAAGAGCTTGCAATCTGCAGAGAGACAGTTGCTCTTGTATAAAAACAGTTGTCATCCTATAAGATTTTCAGAAAGGCTCACCCCGAAAGGGGTGAGTTTTCTTATGTTATATAGAAAGATTAATTTTTATATTTATTGTTCTGAGCAATTATAGACAATGAACAGAGATATTTGTGTTTTGTGCATATATTACAAAAATAGGCGTTTTAAAATGTTATAAATGACAAAAATGATGAGGTATATGGAATGCTTTTGATTACAATAAATACAAAGCAAATGGATTTAAGGTGGAGCATTTGGGTGATTACCCTCTGGAGCTTATGAGTCCTCCGGACATTTTTGACAAAAAATAACAGAATTGTCGTAACAGAAGGTAAAAATCCTTGACAAAGGAACTTCTCCTATGTATAATTGGTTAAGTGTGAATAGGAGATAATTATGCAGATTCATTTATCGGATGTTACATCCTGTGAAGGAAAAACAGTACAGGTAAGCACAGAACTGGAAATGGAAACCGTTTCTTTTCAGATGGGTGAGTTTCCTGTATTAAAAAAAGAACCGGTAGATTTAGTCATTACTAATACCGGAAATAAGGTTCTTGAGCTGACCGGCAATACATGTGTGACAGTGGGTATTCCCTGTGATCGTTGTCTGGAACAGGTTAAGGTTGAGATTTCATGTCATATTGAGCGCAAGCTGGATATGAAGCTTACGGATGAGGAACGGGTCAATGATCTGGATGAAAGTAACTATCTCACAGGAATGGACCTGGATGTGGACCGGTTGGTCTATCTTGAGGTACTGATGAGCTGGCCTTTGAAGATTCTCTGCAGAGATGACTGCAAGGGCATCTGCAGCCAGTGTGGGAAAAACCTCAACGACGGTCCCTGCGGATGCGCAGAGGAGCCGAAGGATCCCCGCATGGCAGCTATCAGTGATATATTTAGTAAATTTAAGGAGGTGTAACCTATGTCCATATGTCCAAAGAACAAAACATCTAAAGCAAGACGCGATAAAAGACGTGCAAACTGGAAGATGAGTGCTCCGAACCTGGTAAAATGCAGCAAATGCGGCGCCCTGATGATGCCTCACAGAGTTTGTAAAGCATGCGGAAGCTACAATAAGAAAGAAATCGTTAAAGTTGAAGACTAATGAAAACGTAAAAAGACAGAATCCTGTATGGGGTTCTGTTTTTTTGTGTACAAACTTATTTTGTGGATATTCATTTTTGGCAGGAAAAACTGTATTTTCAGTTTTTCCTGCTATTCTTTTGCAAAAAGTTAAATGCCAGATTCTGGATTCCAGAGCCTATGAATATAAAACTCTGGAACTGCAGACAAAAATGGAAGAATGTGTTTTGTCTTAAATAATCTGCCCCTATCAGTTGCCGCAGATTGAAAAAAATTTATGAAAAAAATAGAATTTTAAAAGAAAAGAGGATGAATTTATATCTGAAAATCAGGTTTTTTAACAGGTTGAGAGGGGAAGGATATGGAAATTTTAATTATAGTTTGCTTGGCGGTGCTAGTATCGGTTTTTATCGTAAAATTTTGCATAAAAGGTGAGTATAAAGAAACAGAAAAAGATTCTGGGTTGTTGCATTATGAGGTAGAAATAAAAGACAGCACTGAGGAAATCAAAAGAAATCCTGAGATATCTCATTATGAAGAAATAAAACATGAGGAAAAAGATATTAAAGATGAGAAAAAAGATATTAGAGAAACGGGAGTTCCTGTAAAGAGTGGAATTGTGTATGGAACAAAGTCAGCGTCAGTTAAGCCTCCGTCACAAAAAGTAAAAGAAGTAAAAACAATATATCAATATATTCCCACTGATTGTGGATGGAAATGCAGCTATTGTGACTGTATTAACGATGATAGTGAAAAAAGATGTCAGGTATGTGGCATAGAAAGATGAGGAGAAATATATGTATTGCGGAAAATGTGGCGAAAAACTGAAAAATGGAGAAAAAGTGTGCCCTTTTTGTGGGTGCGAGCAGGAAATTATGCCTCAGTGGAAAGGGATTTCTCTGGATTTTATTTCGGATAAAGAAGAAAAAGAGGAGCCCTTAGAGAAACCATCTCAGTCAGATAAAGATTTGTCTGAGAACAGGACAGATGAAAATGCCGAAACATTTTTCCAATCTGAGGATCTGGAGAATCCGCCATATGTTTTTTCGGATACAACAAGAAACGTAAAACAAAACAGAAAGAAACAGAAAAAAGTATCCGGTACATCCAGAATAGTGAAAGTATCAATTATAATAGGTGTTTCAGTATTGATTTTGTCCGGTGGCATTTATATCAGAGCATTGCAGAGAAGAAACGATAATCTGGGACAGAAATTGGAACGGATGGAAAAACTGGAAGCTCAGATTCAGGAACAACAGATAATATTTAATGGTATTGCAGAAGAACAGAAAGCTCAGAAAAAACAGATGAATGATCTGGAAGATCGGATGGCTGAAATAAAAGAAAAGCTGGATATAAAAACAGATGAAGAAGATTTTTTTGATGCCGGAGAGGCAGAAAGTGAAGAAATAACAGAAATAATGATAGATGAAGATGAAATACCGGAAAGTGAACAGGAAGTCAAATCTTCAGGTGGATATAATCAGGAGGATTATAGTTCAAATGAACAATAAAATAAAAAAGAAGGATTGTAATGATGGAAACAGAAAATCAGATTTCAGAACTGTGACAGATTACTGTTTTTGCCTGACCAGAGAAAAAGTGCCGGGAAAAGGCGAGGACAGTTTCTTTTTTGATATAGACGAGGAAAAGGGAATAATCAGTGTTTTTGATGGAAGCGGAGGCAGTGGGGCTAAGACCTACCCATTTTTTGACGGGCATAGTGGTGCTTATGTGGCTTCCAGAGTACTTGCCGAAGTGTCCCGCCGCTGGTTCACTGCTCTTCCAAATGATCTGAGAGTGTGTTTTTCCTCAAAAGAGGTAAGAAAACTGAAGCGTTGGATAGACCGATATTTGAAAGCGTGTGCTGAGCTTGGAAAGGGCAAAAGTATGTTGAAAGGAAATCTGATGAAAGAATTTCCCTCTACTTTGTCACTGGTTTTGATTGCTCCCTGGAAATCACATTCTTTACTGACCGAATTTATCTGGGCAGGAGATTCCAGAGGGTATATTTTGGACAGCAGTGGTTTGCATCAGGTGACAGTAGATGATATTGCAAATACAGATGCCCTGGAAAATCTTTCTGAGGATGCGCCTATGAAAAATGTGATATCTGCTTCTCATCCTTATGTTTTAAATCGAAGGACAGGTATAGAACAGCTTCCGGCACTGGTTATTTCGGCAACAGACGGATGCTTTGGATATCTTCGTTCTCCTATGGAATTTGAGCGTTTTCTTTTGGAAACCATGAAAAAATCAGAAAGTATGGAACAATGGAAAACAGAAATGGATCATGTGCTGAAAAAAATCTCTGGAGACGACTATACCATGTGTGTATATGCGGCTGGATTTGGCAGCTTTCGTGATATGAAACATTTCTATTCTGCAAGATTACAGGAATTGGAGCAAAATTACTCCTATGAAAACAGTGAAAAAGAGATACTGCTAAGTGAATGGAAGGAATATAAGCTGACATATGAAGCTTATCAGGAAAATTAATTATGAAGGTAATAAACGGATATGTCATAGAAGGCGATCTAAAAACAGACAACAGTGGTTTTTCAAAATGGGCATTTGCCAGAAAGAATGAAACCGATTATTTTATTAAGGAATTTCTGGCGCCGGTTTATCCGGTAGATGAAAGCCTTCTTGGGCCGGAAATGACAGCACGCAAAAGAAAAATCTGCGAAAAATACGAAAACAGAGCAAGTTTATTATACAGTACATTGAATGAAGCGTCAGATGGAAATCTGGTAAATATCTGCGAATTTTTCAGGTGTGATACCAAGTATTACATTACGATGGAAAAAATTAATGGAATTGGATGGGAGAACATTGAAAATTTATGTGAGGGAGAAAAAATAAGATTATGCAGAATACTGGCTCACAGCGTTTTCAGGCTTCATGAAAAAGGAATCATACATGGTGACCTAAAACCTGAGAATATTCTTTTGAAGCGTATGGAATCAGGTGCAGTAACAGCAAAACTGATTGATTTTGATAATTGTTTTTGGGAAAGTGAGGTTCTTTCTGCTAATAAAGAGATTCATGGAGACCCTGTGTATTTTGCTCCGGAAACAGTCCGGGCTATTGCCAGTGAAGAAGATAAACAGTTGTCTGCAAAAATTGATGTTTTTGCATTAGGTTTGATTTTCCATCAGATTCTGACAGGGGAACTGCCGGATTTTGACCACAATAAATATCATTATGTATTTGAGTCTCTTCTTGATAAAGGGGAAATCAGACTGCATGGCAGCATAAGTTCTGGAAACAGGATGATTTTGGAAAAAATGCTGGAGCCAGCTTCGGAAAAGCGCATCAGTCTTGCAGAATTTCTTGAAAAATGGGAGAATCTGGAGATGGATCGAGAGAATTCATCAAAGTTGATTCTGAATTTAACATCAAACATAAGTGAAAAAAGTGAGGAAAAGACTGGTAATGAAGAAGAATTTTTTTATACGGCAGGAGATTTGCAGTAAAAAACAGATTTATGAAATGAAATAGAATTATAAAATAAAAAAGGAGCGGACGATATGTTTTGCGGATATTGTGGAGCAATGTTAGAAGAAGATTCAATTTTTTGCGGACAATGTGGGACAAAGGTAATAAATAACCCAGAAGAACCAAAAAGGACAGAAATGGATGCAAAAACTTTTGACAAAAAAACGGAAGTAATTATTCATCAGGAAAAGGAACCGGAAGATTTTTATAATTATTTTTATAAGCCGGAAGATTTATAACAATTTCGTAAGTCAGTAATACTGAAGATTTTGAAAGAAGAAAATACGTTAGGAGAAATGAAAATGGGAGAAAATTATTTATTTAAGTATAATGTAGATATGGTATTTTGTATTGATGCAACAGCCAGTATGCGGCCTGTAATCAATACAGTGAAAAACAATGCGCTGAATTTCTACAATGATGTGACAGCGGCCATGGAGAAAAAAGGAAAACATATTAATGAAATGCGGATTCGGGTTATTGCTTTTCGGGATTATCTTGCAGATGGTGATGCTGCAATGATGGTAACTGATTTTTTTCGGCTTCCCGAACAGTCAAAGGATTTTGAGAAATGTGTAAAAAGTATTCATGCAAAAGGCGGCGGCGATACACCGGAGGATGGTCTTGAGGCTCTGGGATATGCGATTAAGTCAAAATGGACTTCAGGAGGCGATAAGAGAAGAAATATTATTGTAGTTTGGACAGATGCCTCCACACATAAGCTGGGACATGGCAAAAAGGCCTCCTGTTATCCTGTGGGGATGGCAGAATCTTTTGGAGAGCTGACATCCTGGTGGGGAGATGAGCAATGTCCAGGACAGATTTCTGACTCATCTAAACGGCTGGTTTTATTTGCGCCTTATGAAGAGGAATGGAGTGTTGTTACGGAAAACTGGAATAATGTAATACATTATCCCTCCACTGCAGGGAACGGCTTGGAAGATCTGGATTACAAAGAGATTATTGATGCTATTGGAAACAGTATTTGATTCGGAAAAGGATAATTGCAAAAAATGTTAAAATTTCGTGATTTCGACAATAAAGATTGACAATTATAAACAAAAGAGTTAATATATAGAAAACAATAAAGATGCTTCTTTAAGGAGGTCGATGATCATGACGTTTGCAGAACAGATTTCAATTATTTCTTTTGCTGTGATTCTTGTATTTTGTATGGCCGCTTATCTGAGAAGCCATTCCCGGTATGAAAACGGAATTTTTCATAAAGTCGGCTGCTACCTTTTATATGGATATCTGAAAATAAGCCTTGCCGCAGGATATGCAAAGAGAGCTGTAATGATGAAACTTGGAAGTATCTGCAGCAGCTGTCATTTTCAGGATGCTTCTGAGGTATTCAGGCATAAGGAGAACCGATTGAGAGAACTTCAGATGGAAATTTCCCGCAATGGATATGTGAAGCACTCACATAATCTTAAAATATTAAACTAACAAAAAATTGATTTTCCCTGATTCCTCTGCTATACTGCATAGCAGAGGAACTTTTTATCTCGGGGGAGAGCGAATATGAACAAAAGAAATCAGATTACAGAGGGTGTGATCTGGAAGCAGCTTTTATTATTTTTCTTTCCGATTGTATTCGGAACTTTTTTTCAGCAGATTTATAATACGGCCGACACAATTGTTGTCGGTCGTTTTGTGGGTAAGGAAGCACTGGCGGCAGTAGGAGGATCGGTCAATCAGATTGTCAATCTGATCGTTGAGGTGTTTGTGGGGCTAACTTCCGGAGCTGCGGTTGTTGTGTCTCAGTTTTTTGGAGCTCAGGACAGAAAAAACTTGGACAAAACCGTACATACGTCTTTTGCCTTTTCTCTGGCAGCAGGAGTGGTCATTGGGGTGGCAGGCTTTTTTCTGTCAGATGCAGTGCTGGAAGCAATGAATACGCCGACTGAACTGATGGCAGATTCCAGAACTTATCTTCATATTTATTTTATGGGGATCGTGTTTAATCTTGTCTATAATATGGGAGCTTCTGTGCTTCGTGCAATGGGAGATTCCAGGTGGCCTCTTTATGTTTTGATGGTTGCCTGTCTTTTAAATATTGTTCTGGATATTATTCTGGTTGTGGCTGCCGGAATGGGCGTCAGGGGAGTTGCCATTGCCACGGTATCCTGTCAGGGTGTCAGTGCAGTTCTTGTTACGGGAATGTTGATGAGGGATCATGGATTTTTCCGGCTGGAAATAAAAAAGATCCGTTTTTACGGCGCTGCGCTTAAATCAATTTTGCGGATTGGGATCCCGGCAGGTATTGAGGCTGCCATGTACTGTGTGGCAAACATTGTGATACAGGTATTTGTAAATCGTCTGGGAACCGACTATGTAGCTGCCTGGGGCACTTTTGGGAAGATCGACGCAGTATTCTGGATGGTGGTTAATGCCTTTTCCATTGCGATAACCACCTTTGTGGGACAGAATTACGGTGCAGGAAAAACAAGACGAATGCGGAAAAGTGTGCGGGTGTGTCTGGGGATGTCCTACAGTTCGGCTTTTCTGCTCAGCGGTCTTCTGATTGTTTTTTCAGAGCCTTTGTACAGGCTGTTTACAACGGATAACCAGGTGGTAGAAATCGGCGTTTATATGATGCGCTACCTGATGCCGTCCTATTTCCTTTATGTTGCGATTGGAATTCTTTCTGGTGCGCTCCGCGGAGCAGGAAAAGTGCTTGTACCTGTGATTTTAACTTGCGGCGGTGTGTGCATCATGAGGATTACCTGGATGCTGGCAGTTCTTCCTGTTTTTCCGGGGATTGAGACAATTATGCTCAGTTATCCAGTATCCTGGGGGATCACGGCAGTGCTGTTTGTGATCTACTATTTGAGGAAGTTTCCAAAGGTGGAAAATGGCAGAGGATAAAATCATAAAAATACAGAAATTTGTCCATTTACAGTAAAATAAATAAGAAAGTACAGAGAGTTTAATTATATGAATATTTTAAATATGGAACATATCAGCAAAACCTATGGTGACAAAGTGATTTTTGACGATATTTCAGTGGGAATCCATCAGGGAGATAAGATTGGGCTGATTGGAATCAACGGAACAGGAAAAACAACATTTTTAAGGATTCTGGCAGGAACAGAAGAGCCGGACAGTGGACAGGTGATCATGCAGAACGGACTGCGTATTTCTTATCTTTCTCAGCATCCGGAATTTCCCGAGGGAGCTACAATCCTTTCTTATGTCACTGCAGGAAAAAGGGAGCAGGACTGGAATCCGGAAACAGACGCTCATATGATCCTGAATAAACTTGGCATTGCGGATCATGAGGAGGAAATCGATTATCTTTCCGGAGGACAGAAAAAAAGAGTCGCTTTGGCCAGAGTTCTCATCAATCCCACAGACGTTCTTATTCTGGATGAGCCTACCAACCATCTGGACAATGAAATGGCAGGATGGCTGGAAGACTATCTGAACCGATTTAAGGGAGTAGTGATCATGGTGACTCACGACAGATACTTTTTGGATCGTGTCACAAATAAGATCCTGGAACTCAGCCATGGAAAGATTTATACCTATGAGGCAAAATATTCTCAGTTTCTGGAAATGAAAGCAGAGAGAGAAGAAATGGAGCTGGCATCAGAGAGAAAACGTCAGAGTATTTTGAGGATGGAACTGGAATGGGCAAAACGAGGCTGCCGTGCAAGAACGACCAAGCAGAGAGCAAGGCTTGACCGTCTGGAAACACTGAAAAATGCCACAGTGCCTGTCCGTGACATGAATGTGGAGATTGACTCTGTAGAAACAAGAATGGGCAAAAAGACCATTGAGCTTCATCATATTTCCAAAAGCTTTGGCGATAAGGTATGTATCCGGGATTTTGACTATATTGTCCTGAAAAACCAGCGATTGGGAATTATCGGGCCAAATGGCTGCGGAAAATCTACGCTTCTTAAAATCATTGCCGGAATCATACAGCCGGACAGCGGAGAAGTAGAAATCGGAGAAACAATAAAGATCGGATATTTTTCCCAGGAAATTGAGGAAATGAACACCAGTCAGAGAGTAATTGATTATATTAAGGATGTTGCAGAGTATATTCCCACAAAGGACGGGCTGATCAGCGCAACAAAGCTTCTGGAGCAGTTTCTGTTTGACTCTTCTATGCAGTATGCGCCAATAGGAAAGCTTTCCGGTGGAGAGAAGAAGCGTCTGTATCTTCTGAAAGTGCTTGCAGCAGCGCCAAATGTACTGCTTCTTGACGAGATCACAAACGACATTGATATTCCCACCCTGACCATTCTGGAAGATTATCTGGATTCTTTTGCGGGAATTGTGATCGCTGTTTCTCATGACAGATATTTTCTGGACAATATCGCAGACCGTATTTTTGAGTTTGACAGAAGCGGAAATCTTACTCAGTATGAGGGCGGATATACGGATTATCTGGAATCGAAAAAGAAACGGTTTGGAGATAAAAGCGACTCTGGCTCCGGAAAAAAAGTCAGCGTAAGCGGGAAAAAATCCGGAGGAAACGGAGAGGCATCTGATTCCGGAGAAAAGGATTCTGTAAAGACCTGGAAACAGAACCGCCCCACAAAGCTTAAATTTTCTTATAAGGAGCAAAGAGAATACGATACTATTGATGAAGACATTGCGAAGCTGGAAGCTAAGCTTGAAAAGCTGGATCAGGATATTATGGATAATGCCACAAATTCCGGAAAGCTTAATGAGCTGACAAAGGAAAAAGAAGAGGTGGAAGCCCTTCTGGAAGAAAAAATGGACCGCTGGGTTTACCTGAATGATCTTGCGGAAAAAATCGAAGCTCAGAACAGGAAATAAATTTTTGCAGGAGGTGTCGGACTGTGAAAAAAAGTCCTATGACAACACTCTGTTATGTAGAAAAAGATGGAGCATATCTGATGCTTCACAGAGTGTCAAAGAAAAATGATGTAAACAAAGATAAATGGATCGGTATCGGAGGACATTTTGAGGAGGGGGAAAGTCCGGAGGAATGTCTTTTAAGGGAGGCATACGAGGAAACCGGACTGACTTTGACTTCCTGGAAATTCCGGGGGATCGTTACCTTTACACAGAAAGATTACGGAACAGAATATATGTGTCTTTACACAGCAGACGGTTTTACCGGAGAGATGAAAGACTGTGATGAAGGCGTTCTGGAATGGGTGAAAAAGGAGAATCTTCTGGATCTGAACCTGTGGGAGGGGGATAAGATTTTCCTGAGACTTCTGAGAGAAAATGTCCCTTTCTTTTCACTGAAGCTGACCTATGAGGGGGACAGGCTTACAGAGGCGGTGCTGGATGGAGAGAATCTGCAAAACGTCCTGTAATTTTCTGACATCTCTTGACTTTACCCCTTCAGATTTAGTATGATAAAGTTTGAAATTTTAACAGGAGGCGTATTATGGCAGAATTAGTAAAAGTTGTTGTGGATGCCATGGGAGGCGACAATGCACCTGAGGAACCTGTAAAGGCAGCCGTAGAAGCCGTAAAGGAACGTGAGGATATTTTTGTGATCCTTACCGGACTTGAAGACGTAATTAAAAAAGAACTGGATAAATATCAGGGATACCCTGAAGACAGAATACAGATCGTACACACCTCAGAGGTGATCGAGACGGCAGAGCCTCCGGTGTTTGCAATCCGCAAAAAAAAGGATTCTTCTATTGTAGTGGGATTGAATCTTGTAAAAAAACATGAGGCAGACGCTTTTGTTTCCTCAGGCAGTACAGGCGCTGTTCTTGTGGGTGGACAGGTACTTGTGGGAAGATCTAAAGGAGTGGAGCGTCCCCCTTTAGCACCTCTGATCCCTACCATGGAGGGCGTAAGCCTTTTGATTGATTGTGGAGCAAATGTGGATGCAAGACCTTCTCATTTGGTTCAGTTTGCAAAAATGGGTTCTATTTATATGGAACAGGTTGTGGGGATCAAAAATCCCAGAGTGGCTATTGTCAACAACGGGGCAGAGGAAGAAAAAGGCAATGCTCTTGTAAAAGAAACTTTCCCGATCCTGAAAGAAACCGAAGGCATTAATTTTATCGGAAGCATTGAGGCAAGAGATATTCCTTCCGGCTATGCGGATGTGATCGTGTGCGAGGCTTTTGTGGGAAATGTGATTTTGAAGCTTTATGAAGGTGTCAGCGGTTCTCTGATCAAAAAAATCAAGGGCGGCATGATGAAGAATCTCAGAAGTAAAATAGGAGCGCTTCTGATCAAGCCTGCGCTGAAAGAAACCCTGAAGGATTTTGATACAACGAAATATGGCGGTGCTCCTTTACTGGGTCTGAAAGGACTTGTGGTAAAGACCCATGGAAGCGCAAAGGCAGTGGAAATTAAAAATGCGGTTTTTCAGTGCGTCCAGTTTAAACAGCAGAAGATCAATGAAAAAATCGCAGAACGGATTCAGCCTTCTGTAAAGGCGGAAAGCCAGCAGGAGAATTAACAGAAAGAGGGAAAGATTATGGATCAGTTGGAACAGAAGATCGGCTACAGGTTCCGCAATAAAAAATTACTGCGTCAGGCGTTAACACACAGCTCCTACGCCAATGAAAAAAAGCTCGGGAAGCTGGGCTGTAATGAGAGACTTGAGTTTCTGGGAGACGCTGTTCTGGAGCTGATCAGCAGCGATGTGCTTTATGCCCGTTTTCCGCAGCTTCCGGAAGGTGAGCTGACAAAAAAAAGGGCAAGCCTTGTATGCGAACCCAGTCTTGCTTACTGTGCAAGACAGTTCGGACTGCCGGAATATCTTCTTCTGGGAAGAGGAGAGGATATGACAGGTGGAAGAATGCGGGATTCCATTGTCTCTGATGCCACAGAAGCGCTTCTGGGTGCGATTTACCTGGACGGTGGATTTGAGAGTGCCAGGGAATTTGTGCTGAAATTTATTCTGAATGATATAGAGAGAAAGCAGCTTTTTTATGACAGCAAGACAATCCTGCAGGAACTTGTGCAGGAGGACGGAAAGCAGCCGATAGAGTATGTGCTTACAGGAGAAAGCGGACCGGATCACAACAAACAGTTTGAAGTTGAGGTACGGATCAACGGCATTTCCGCAGGCAGCGGCGCCGGACATACCAAAAAAGCCGCAGAGCAGGCGGCAGCTTACCAGGCGCTCCGCAAAATCAAACAGTAAAGGTGAAATATGTATTTAAAAAACATAGAGGTACACGGATTCAAATCCTTTGCCCAGAAGATCAATTTTGAATTTCATAATGGAATCACAGGTATCGTAGGACCTAACGGCAGTGGCAAAAGCAATGTAGGTGATGCGGTCCGCTGGGTACTGGGTGAACAGAGTGCCAAGCAGCTTCGCGGCGGAAATATGCAGGATGTTATTTTTTCCGGAACAGAGCTTCGCAAACCCTTAAGCTTTGCATCAGTTGCGATTACGCTGGATAACAGCGATCATAAGCTTCCGGTGGATTTTAATGAAGTAACAGTTACCAGACGGCTGTACCGTTCCGGAGAAAGTGAATATCTGATCAATGGAAGTCACTGTCGCCTGAAAGATATCCAGGAAATGTTTTATGATACCGGTATTGGAAAAGAAGGTTATTCTATTATCGGTCAGGGGCAGATTGATAAGATTTTAAGTGGAAAGCCTGAGGAACGTCGGGAGCTTTTTGATGAGGCTGCCGGAATTGTAAAATTTAAGCGGAGAAAAAATACTACGATCAAGAAACTGGAGGAAGAGCGACAGAATCTTGTCCGTGTGACAGATATCTTAAGCGAGCTGACAAAACAGCTGGAACCTCTGGAAAAGCAGTCGGAAACAGCAAAGATTTATCTTACAAAAAGAGAAGAGCTTCGTGATCTGGACGTGAATCTTTTTCTTCTGGATTATGAGGAAACAGGTCATATTCTGAAAGAGCTGGCAGAAAAGTCAGAAAGGGCACAGGAAGAACTTTCTGAAACAAAAGAGGCCTATGAACAGACAAAGGTAGAGTATGAACGCCTGGAACAGGAACTGGAGGCTTTGAATACAAGGCTTGAAGAACTGAAGGAAAAACAGCAGCAGAATGTGCTTTCCAGACAGCAGTATGAAAGTCAGATCCAGATCCTGGAAGAACAGATCCACGCAGGGCAGCAGAACAGCGATCATTACAGGAACCGTCTGGAGGTTCTGAAGGAGGAACTGGAAAAACGTGAACGGGAAAAAGAATCCCTGACAGAGGAAAAAGAAGTTCTTCATGAAAAGCTGGGAAACCAGAGGCAACGTCTGAAAGAGGAAAATCACCGACTGGAAACCATTCAGGCTGAAGTATCAGCATGTACCTCGGCTGTAGAAGATGGGAAAAATGAAATTATTGAGATCCTTAACAGCCGTGCGACCACAAAAGGAAAGGCTCAGCGTTTCGATGCAATGATGGAGCAGCTGGATATCCGTAAGGCTTCTGTCAGCCAGCGTATCCTTCATCTGAAAACAGAAGAGGAGGCGCTTGCGTCTGAAAAGAGCAAGGCTCAGTCCCGATATGACAGTGTGACCCACACGATTGATTCCATGAATGAAGAGTGTGTGCGTCTGGATGGCGAGGTTCAGAAGCTTCAGGAAAAACTGAAGGCTCAGAGCAGGCAGATGGAAAACGGCCAGGCAGCCTATCACAGAGAGTCCTCTCGGCTGGAATCCTTAAAAAATCTTACAGAACGATATGACGGATACGGAAACAGCATCCGCCGTGTAATGGAGCAGAAAAACAGAGAACCGGGAATCCACGGAGTGGTGGCAGACATCATTCATGTGCAGAAAGATTATGAGATCGCCATTGAGACCGCGCTTGGGGGAAGTATTCAGAACATTGTCACAGACAATGAACAGACAGCCAAAAAGATGATTGGATTTCTGAAGAAAAACCGTTTTGGCCGGGCCACTTTTCTTCCTTTGTCCAATATGAGCGGAAGAGGCGGTATTTCTCAAAGGGAAGTGCTGAGAGAAGAAGGTGTGATTGGAACAGCAGATACTCTGGTTCAGGCAGAGTCTCAGTACAGCGGACTGGTACAGTATCTTCTGGGACGTGTTCTGGTAGTGGATCATATTGACCATGCTATTGCCATTGGGAAAAAGTACAGGCACAGCCTTCGTATGGTTACCATTGAGGGTGAATCGTTAAGTCCCGGTGGTTCCATGACCGGTGGAGCATTTAAAAATAACAGCAATCTCCTTGGACGAAGACGGGAAATCGAGGAACTGGAACGCAGTGTGGAACTTTTGAAAAAAGAGCTTCAGGAGCTTCAGAAAGAAATCGGAGACAACCGCAGCAGGCGAAATGTCCTGAGGGATGCCATTGCAGATTTCCAGGAAAAGCTGAGACAGCAGTATGTAGAACAGAATACAGCCGGAATGAATCTGAAACAACTGGAGGAAAAGGAAGCAGGTATTCAGAAGAGTTACGGTCAGATTGACCGGGAAAAGGAAGAGCTGCGCCGTCAGGCAGTGGAGATCAGGGCAGATCATTCCAGTATTGCCAAGGAACTGGAGGCTTCTCAGAGAGATGAGAAAGAACTGGAAATTTTCATTGAAACCAAGCAGAAGGAACTGGAAGAATGGAAAACAGAGGAAGCTTCCAAAATAAAGGAGCTGGAGGAGCTTCGTCTGGAAGAATCTTCCCTTTCTCAGAAAGAGCACTTCCTTCAGGAAAACATGATCCGCCTTTTAGGAGAGATGGAAAGTTTTCAGAGAGAAAACCGTGAACTGGAAGAAAATCTCAAGAAAAGTGAAGAAGAGACAAAGCACAAGCAGGAAGGAATCCGGAACCTGCAAAATGCAGTGGAGGCATGTGCAAAGCTGGATCAGGAACTTCAGGAACAGAAGGAAGAGAAACAGCAGCAGAAGGAAGAGCGAAATACAAGTCACAAGGCATTTTTTGAAAAAAGGGACCAGCTTTCGGAAAGAACCTCTCTTCTTGACAAGGAATGTTTCCGCCTGAAAAGCCAGGAGGAAAAGGTGGAAGAGCAGAGGGAGGCTCAGATTTCTTATATGTGGGAAGAATATGAGATCACTCCAAACAGCGCTCTTTCCCACAGAAAAGAAGAGCTGACGGACAGGCAGGAAATGAAAAAAAATATTTCCAGGATCAAAGATGAAATCCGTAGACTTGGTTCTGTAAATGTCAACGCCATTGAAGATTACAAAAACCTTCTGGAAAGACATACGTTTCTTTCCGGACAGTATGAGGATCTGGTACAGGCAGAAAAAACTCTGGAAGGAATCATCCAGGAACTGGATGAGGGAATGCGCAGACAGTTTGCAGAAAAATTCCATGACATCCAGAGAGAATTTGACAAGGCCTTTAAAGAACTTTTCGGCGGAGGAAAAGGAACACTGGAGCTTGCTGAGGATGAGGATATTCTGGAGGCGGGGATTAAGATTATTTCTCAGCCTCCGGGCAAAAAACTTCAGAATATGATGCAGCTTTCCGGTGGTGAGAAGGCTCTGACAGCTATAGCGCTTCTTTTTGCTATCCAGAATCTGAAGCCGTCCCCATTCTGTCTGCTGGATGAGATTGAGGCGGCTTTGGATGATTCCAATGTGGGACGTTTTGCTTCATATCTTCAGAAGTTGACGAAAAATACACAGTTTATTATAATTACACACAGGCGTGGAACCATGAATGCGGCAGACAGGCTTTATGGTATTACCATGCAGGAAAAGGGTGTATCAACGCTGGTTTCTGTAGATCTTGTAGAAAATCAGCTGAGCAAATAAAAAGGAGGCATGAGTATGGCTGAAGAAAAAAAAGGCTTTTTTAAACGGCTTGTCAGCGGACTGGCAAAAACAAGGGATAATATTGTAGCGGGATTCGATTCGATTTTCAGTGGATATTCCAGTATAGATGAGGACTTTTATGAAGAGCTGGAAGAGATTCTTGTAATGGGAGATATTGGTATCAACGCCACTTCTGCAATTCTTGAAAATCTGAAAAAGCAGGTTGTGGAAAAACATATCAAAAATCCTATGGAATGTAAGCAGCTTCTGATCGACAGCATCAAAGACCAGATGAGGGTGGACAGCACAGAATACGAGTTTGAAAACCGTAAGTCAGTAATCCTGATGATCGGCGTCAACGGAGTAGGAAAAACTACTTCTGTAGGCAAGCTGGCAGGAAAGTTAAAGGATGAAGGAAAAAAAGTGATCCTGGCGGCAGCAGATACGTTCCGTGCAGCTGCCGGAGAGCAGCTTTCTCAGTGGGCTGACCGCGCCGGGGTGGAGATCATCGGCGGACAGTCAGGAGCGGATCCGGCCTCTGTTGTCTACGATGCTGTAGCTGCTGCAAAAGCCCGTAATGCAGATGTGTTGCTCTGCGATACGGCAGGACGTCTTCATAACAAAAAAAATCTCATGGAAGAGCTGAGAAAGATCTACCGTATTCTGGAGCGGGAGTATCCGGAGGCGTATCTTGAAACACTGGTAGTCCTTGATGGAACAACCGGACAGAACGCCCTTGCCCAGGCGAAACAGTTTGCAGAGGTTGCCAATGTGACAGGTATCATCCTGACAAAACTGGACGGTACTGCCAAAGGAGGAATCGCAGTTGCGATCCAGTCAGAGCTTGATATTCCGGTAAAATATATCGGAGTAGGAGAAACCATTGATGATCTTCAGAAGTTTGATGCAGATACTTTTGTAAATGCATTGTTTGATGTAAACGAAAAGGAAAAAGAAGATTAAAAATACGGGGAGGAAAAAATGGCTATGCTTACACTGGAGAATTTTGAGGAAGCCTCAGAGATTGTAAAAAAAGTAACGCAGGAGACAAAGCTGATCAAAAGCAGTTATTTTTCAGAATTGACCGGAAACAGAGTTTTTCTGAAGCCGGAGAATATGCAGAGGACAGGCGCTTATAAAGTGCGCGGAGCCTATTATAAGATCAGCACATTATCAGATGAGGAAAGAGAAAAAGGCCTGATCACTGCTTCGGCCGGGAATCATGCCCAGGGTGTTGCCTATGCCGCCCATAAATTTGGGGTAAAGGCAGTGATCGTAATGCCTACCACAACACCACTCATTAAGGTAGAACGGACTAAAAGCTATGGCGCAGAGGTGATTCTGAAAGGCGATGTCTATGACGAGGCCTGCGCTTATGCTCTGGAGCTGGCTGAAAAAGAGGGATATACGTTTATTCATCCCTTTGATGATCCGGCAGTTGCTACCGGACAGGGAACCATTGCCATGGAGATTGTCCAGGAGCTTCCGCTTGTAGATTATATTCTTGTGCCTATTGGCGGCGGCGGTCTGGCTACCGGCGTTTCCACTCTTGCGAAGCTTCTTAATCCCCATATTAAGGTGATCGGAGTAGAGCCGGCAGGTGCAGCCTGCATGAAAGCCTCTCTGGAAAAAGGAGAAGTTGTAACGCTTCCTCATGTAAATACCATAGCGGACGGTACTGCAGTGCAGACTCCGGGTGAGCATATCTTCCCGTACCTTCAGGAAAATCTGGACAGTATCATTACCATTGAAGATGATGAGCTGATTATGGCTTTTCTGGATATGGTTGAAAATCATAAAATGATCGTAGAAAATTCCGGCCTTCTTACTGTGGCAGCGCTTCGCCATCTGGATTTTACCGGAAAAAAAGTAGTTTCTATTTTAAGCGGCGGAAATATGGACGTAATTACCATGTCTTCTGTAGTCCAGCATGGACTGATCCAGAGAGACCGTATCTTTACAGTTTCTGTGCTGATCCCGGATAAAGCCGGAGAGCTGGTGCGTGTAGCAGGTATCATAGCCCAGAATCAGGGAAATGTCATTAAGCTTGACCATAACCAGTTCGTTACCACCAACCGTAATGCGGCTGTAGAGCTGAAAGTAACCATGGAGGCCTTTGGAACAGAACATAAAAATCAGATTGTAAAGGCTCTGGAAGATGCAGGTTGTAAGCCAAAGGTGATCAGAGCAAGCCTCTGATCCGTTATAGCATTATGTAAGAAACCGCAGAAGGAGATTTTATGACGGTCTCCCTGCGGTTTGTTTTTTAGAACCCTGTTTACCTTTCGTGTTTTTCCATCCATGTTTTGATATAGTCCATCTGCTCCTGATCTGAGATCAGCTGAGAGGCCGGGTCATTTCCCGCAGCTACACAGCAGAACAGTACAAAAGACTGAAAACAGAAAAATATGATAAGAAATAAAATAAAGGTCATTGGAACCCTCCTTTTTTACACTGCTTTTTTTCAGACAGGTCAGCGTCCTGTCAGCTCTGAACTGTGATCCATATGGAATCATTCCGATAGTTTACAGTATTGGCAATTCTATGAAAAATATTCTTATTCTATAAAACTCGCAAAAAATTCTAAGACTGAATACATTAAAATAAAGCTTCTTTTTGGGAGTATATTCATGAAAACAATGAATTATACCGGAAAGGGTGTAGGTGTGGCGATTCTGGATACAGGAATCTATCCTCATCAGGATTTTGGAAACAGAATCTGCGCTTTTTCTGATTTTATTTTTCATAAATCCATACCTTATGATGACAATGGACATGGAACTCATGTGGCCGGGATTCTCTGTGGAGATGGAACAGCCTCCGGAGGAAAATACAGAGGAGTGGCTCCGGGGTGTGAGATCATTGGTCTGAAGGTTCTGGACCGGTTTGGAAATGGAAGCAGAGAGGATGTACTGTGCGCTTTTGACTGGATTCTCCGTTATATGCAAAAGTACAATATTCGTGTTGTAAATATTTCTGTGGGAACCACCTGTAAAAATGGGAAAGGACACAGTAGTCTGATCCGGGGAGTTGAGAAACTGTGGGATCAGGGACTGGTGGTTATTGCTGCGGCAGGGAATCAGGGACCGCTGCCCGGAAGTATTACAGCGCCGGGAAGCAGTCGGAAGATTATTACAGTTGGTTCCAGTGATATGCTTGTGGGAACGGAGGGGATTTCCGGAAGAGGTCCTACATTTGAGTGTGTATGCAAACCGGATCTTGTGGCTCCTGGAAATCGAATTGTTTCATGCGCATCAAAGGGCGGTTATCGTACGAAGAGCGGAACCTCCATGTCCACACCCCTTGTTTCAGGGGCTGTTGCTCTGGCTCTTGAAAAAGATCCTCTTCTTACTAATGTAGAGATCAAAATGATGCTGAGGGACAGCGCAGATGATATGGGGCTTTCCAGAAATCAGCAGGGATGGGGCAGATTTAACCTGGAACGGTTTCTGGAACTGTAGGGGAAAGAGAATCAGCAGAATCATAAATATTTTATGAAGTGAAAGCATCAGCGTTGACGTAAGGGGAGTTTTTTTGTACAATACTCAACAGAACGTACTTCACCGGAGAGGAGATAAAATACATGGATAAGATTAAAATGACAACACCCCTGGTAGAAATGGACGGAGATGAGATGACTCGTATTCTCTGGAAGATGATCAAAGAGGAACTTCTGCTTCCCTATGTGGATCTGAATACGGAATATTATGATCTCGGGCTTGCCTGCAGGAATGAAACAGATGACCAGGTAACCGTAGATGCTGCCAATGCAACGAAAAAATACGGTGTTGCAGTAAAATGTGCTACGATCACTCCGAATCATGCCAGAATGAAAGAATATGATCTGAAAAAAATGTACAAAAGTCCAAATGGTACCATCCGTGCCATTCTTGACGGAACGGTATTTCGTGCGCCAATCGTCGTAAAGGGGATTGAGCCCTGTGTCCGTAACTGGAAAAAACCAATTACCATTGCCCGCCATGCATATGGTGATGTGTATAAAAACACAGAATTTTATGTAGAAAAACCTGGTAAGGTGGAACTGGTATATACTTCTGAGGACGGGGAAGAGAAACGTTCTCTTGTACAGGAATTTAAGGCTCCGGGTGTTGCCATGGGAATGCACAATATGGAAGCATCTATTGAGAGCTTTGCAAGAAGCTGCTTTAATTATGCTCTTGATACAAAGCAGGATGTGTGGTTTGGAGCCAAGGATACTATTTCCAAAACTTATGACGGCAAATTTAAGGAGATTTTCCAGAAGATCTTTACAGAGGAATTTAAAGTAAAATTTGATGCGGCGGGTCTGACATATTTTTACAGTCTTATTGACGATGTGGTTGCCCGTGTAATGAAAGCAGAAGGCGGCTTTATCTGGGCCTGCAAAAATTATGACGGGGATGTTATGAGCGATATGGTTTCTTCCGCTTTTGGTTCTCTTGCCATGATGACTTCTGTTCTTGTTTCTCCGGACGGATACTATGAATATGAAGCGGCTCACGGAACAGTACAGAGACATTATTACAGACATCTGGAAGGAAAAGAAACTTCTACTAACTCAGTGGCAACAATTTTTGCATGGACAGGCGCGCTTCGTAAAAGAGGAGAGCTGGATGGAAATAAAGCCCTGATTGAGTTTGCAGAGAAACTGGAAAAAGCAACTCTTTCTACGATTGAATCCGGAAAAATGACAAAGGATCTTGCCATGATCACAACGATCAAACATCCAAAAGTGCTTTCCAGCAGAGATTTTATTCTTGCAGTACGGGAATCTCTGGACCGCATTATGAAATAATTGGGTGGAAAAGAAAAATAAACAGGAGCTGTTGGGCGGATATGCACAGCGGTTTTCTACATGAAAAACGGGAAATCCTCAGGCGAGGGTTTCCCATTTTTCATATAATTCTTCCAGTTCTTTCAGGACAGCTTCTTTTTCGCGACTTAGTTCGGTACAGCGTGCCACATTGGTACACACATCAGGAAGTACCAGAGTTTCATCGATTTCTTTGTCTCTTTTTTCCAGTTCTTCAATTCTGGCTTCTGTTTTTTTCAGTTCGTTTTCCTGTTTTCGTCTGCGAGCCTGTTCCTCCTTTTGCTGCTGCCAGGACAGCCTGCTGTCAGAGCTTCCTGTTTCCGATGCCTGTGTTTCTGTGGGAGCGGACAGGGCAGGGGCGTATTTTTCGGTCAGTTCCTCTTTTTTTTCAAGATAATAATCGTAATCGCCGATATAATTTACAATAGCCTGATGGGTCAGATCAAGAATTCTTGTTGCAGTCTGATTGATAAAATAACGGTCATGAGAAACATAGAGAACTGTTCCGCTGTAGCTGTTTAAGGCTTCCTCCAGAATCTCTTTGGAAGCAATATCCAGGTGGTTGGTGGGTTCGTCCAGAATCAGGAAATTGGCTTCTGAAAGCATTAGTTTGGCAAGAGAAACCCTTCCTCTTTCTCCACCTGAAAGAGAAGAGATCTCTTTAAAAACATCATCTCCGGTAAAAAGAAAGGCTGCAAGCATGTTGCGGATCTCTGTTTCCGTCAGTGTGGGATAGGAGTCCGAAATTTCCTGAAAAATAGTTTTTTCTGAATGAAGTACATGATGTTCCTGGTCATAGTAGCCAATCTGGACTTTGGAGCCCAGAGAAAAGCTCCCGGAGTCAGCAGGAAGAATGCTGTTAAGAATCTTCAGCATTGTAGTTTTTCCGGTTCCGTTATTTCCAATCAGAGCGATCCGTTCTCCTCTTTTTATCTGGAAAGAGATATCGGTAAAAAGAGTCTGCCCGGGAAAACTTTTGGAAAGTCCCTCTACAGTAAGAACGTCATTTCCACTAACGGTTCTCGGTTCCAGAGAAAGACGCATATGAGTCTGGATTTCCACAGGTTTGTCCAGCCTCTGGATCTTGTCCAGCATTTTTTCGCGGCTTTCTGCTCTGCGAATTGATTTTTCGCGGTTAAAGGACTTCAGTTTAACGATCACAGCTTCCTGATGTTTAATTTCCCGCTGCTGATTCAGGTATGCTTTATACTGAGCATCTCTCAGCTGCGCTTTTTTTTCTGCATAAGAAGAGTAGTTGCCCTGAAAAGTAATCACCTGACCAGATTCAATCTCCACGACTTTTGTTACTACTTTATCAAGGAAATAACGGTCGTGGGAAACAATAAAGACAGCTCCCGGGTAATTTAAAAGATATGTTTCCAGCCAGGCGATGCTTTCCATGTCCAGATGGTTGGTAGGCTCGTCAAGAAGAAGGATATCCGGTTTAGAGATCAGAAGCTTACCAAGGGCTACCCTTGTTTTCTGTCCTCCGGAAAGAGTTTCAATCTGTTTTTCAAAGTCATCTTCTCCAAATCCCAGACCTTTCAGTATACCGGTAAGTTCGCTTTTGTATGCATAGCCGTTTTCCAGTTCAAATTCATGGGTAAGTCTGGTATATGTGTTCATAAGCTGTTCCAGCTCTTCACCCTGTACATGTTTCATTTCCAGCTCAATAGAGCGCATACGCTCTTCCATATCAAGGATATGCTGCTTGGTTGTAAGAAGTTCTTCATAAATGGTACGCTGTCCGTAAATATCCTGATACTGGGCCAGATAACCCATTCGTCTGTCTTTTGCCAGGATCACGTTTCCGGAATCGGCAGAAAGCTCATCCATAATAATACGCAGCAAAGTGGTCTTTCCTGCGCCGTTATTACCGATCAGTGCGACTTTTTCCCGTTCTTCTATGTGAAAAGAGGCATCTTTTAAAATCTCTTTTTCGCCAAAGGATTTACAGATGCCCTGACATGCTAAAATCATTGTTGTTCCTCCACAGATTGCCTTAATTTATCTTAATATGTACTGTAAGATTATAAGGCTTTTACAATGATTTTGTAAAGACCAAAAAGCCTTTGCATAGCGAAAAAACTTTATTTGACAATAAAATAACATTTCGTTATAATTAATAGGAAATCAGAAGGAGGATCATTCCGTGGAGGCAAAACAAATTTCAAAAGCAGTGATAAAAAGGCTGCCGCGTTATTACAGATATCTTGGAGAACTGCTGGAAGAAAATGTGGAGCGTATTTCTTCCAATGACCTCAGCAAAAAAATGCATGTGACAGCGTCTCAGATCCGTCAGGACCTGAATAATTTTGGCGGATTCGGACAGCAGGGATACGGATATAATGTGAAATACCTGTACACAGAGATCGGAAAAATCCTGGGGCTGGATACGGTTCATCCCATGATCATTGTGGGTGCCGGTAATCTGGGACAGGCATTGGCAAACTATGTGGATTTTGAAAAACGCGGATTTAAGCTGATGGGTATTTTTGACATCAATCCTGTACTGGAAGGGATCGCAGTACGGGGAATTGAGATTCAGATGATCAGCGATCTTCCGTTTTTCCTGAAGGAAAATCAGATTGAGATCGCAATCCTTACGCTTCCGAAAAATAAGGCCGGAGATATGGCAAATATTCTGATTGAGAACGGAATAAAGGCAATCTGGAATTTTGCGCATATTGATCTGGATACTCCTGATGATGTGATCGTAGAGAATGTACATCTTTCCGAGAGCCTTATGCGGCTTTCCTACAATCTTAGCCAGTACCGTCAGGAACACGAAAATTAGCCCATCTCAGCAGGCTGTCACCCTATTCCGGGCGTGGCAGCCTTTTGACGTAAAAATATAAAATACTACAGCTGACAGAAAAGGAGGGATCGGATGAAAGAAGTGGTAAGCTGTGAGAGAATAAAACAGCTGGATGCATATACGATTGAAAAAAGAGGTATTCCTTCCTGCGTTCTTATGGAACGGGCAGCTTTGAAAACCGTGGAAGAAATGGAACGGGTTTTTCGTGAAAAAAATACAGAAGAAAAAATCCTCTGTGTATGCGGAAACGGAAATAACGGAGGGGATGGAGTTGCCATTGCGCGGATTCTTTTTCTTCATGGCTATCAGGCGGAGATCTATATGGCAGGGGATTCTTCCTCCTTTACCTGTGAAACCGCGCGTCAGTTTTCCATTGCATCAAATTATCACGTCCCGGTTGTGAATAACCCGCAGTGGCGTGAATATACTACTATAGTAGACGCTGTTTTTGGCGTGGGACTGGCCCGTCCTGTTATGGGAAAATATAAAGAACTGATAGAAACCATGAACCGGACGGCTGCCTGGAAGGTCGCTGTGGATATTCCATCTGGGGTAAACGGAGATACAGGCGCAGTGATGGGGGCTGCGTTTGAAGCGGATCTTACTGTGACCTACGGCTTTCTGAAGGCGGGGCTGTGCCTTTACCCTGGCAGAAAAAATGCCGGAAGGACGGTTCTGGCAGATATCGGCGTTTACGGAGAGCCTGGCGTCCCGGAGAAAAAGAAAATTCTGGAAGAGAAAGATATCAGAAATCTTCCCATGAGAACACCGGAGGGGAACAAGGCTACTTTTGGAAAGGTACTTGCAGTGGCAGGAAGTCCGGGAATGTGCGGTGCCGCCTATTTCTGTGCCGCGGCAGCATTTGCCAGCGGAGCGGGGATGGTGCGTATTCTTACAGATGAGAGCAACCGTATCCCTTTACAGAGCCTGCTGCCCGAAGCCATTATTGACTGTGGGGAAGGAGAAAAGGCTTATCAGAAAGCCTATGACTGGTGTGATGTGATCCTGATGGGACCAGGGCTTGGAATTTCGGAAAAAGCACGATTTAAGGTCCGCTGGTTTCTGGAAAAAGCTTTATCCGGGAAAAAAGTGGTCCTTGATGCAGACGGATTGAATCTTCTGTCAGAGAACCAGTCCTGGAAAAAACTTCTGGGAGATCATGTAATCCTGACTCCTCATATGGGGGAAATGAGCCGCCTTACCGGAAAAAGCATTGGTGGGCTTCAGGACAGCCGGGAGGCTTCAGCCCTGGAATACGCAGGAGATACCGGAGCTGTCTGTGTGCTGAAAGATGCCTGTACCGTAACAGCCGGTTCTGACGGCACAGTGTGGTACAATCTTTCCGGAAATGCCGGAATGGCAACAGCCGGAAGCGGAGATGTGCTTGCTGGTATTTTGGCGGGCATGCTTTGTATGTACAAAGGAAGAGAGATTTCATCCGGTGAAATGGCAGAGATTGCGGCAATGGGAGTTTTTATCCATGGTAGAGCAGGTGATCTGGCAGCTGATAAAAAGGGAATGTATGGCATGAAAGCAGGCGATCTGGTTCTGACGGTTCCAGAGGTATTGAAGTACGGAGGACGACATGAGGAAATATGACAGAATCAAGGCAGTAGTATCCCTGGATGCTGTTGCGCATAATTTTGGAGAAATGAAAAAAAATATCGCAAAAGGCACAAAGATTATTGCTGTGATCAAGGCGGACGGATATGGACATGGAGCAGAAGCGATTGCCCGTCTGGTCCACGGTTACAGTTATATCTGGGGATTTGCGGTGGCTACTGCCGAGGAGGCTCTTCAGCTTCGTGCCTTTGGTGTAACAAAACCAATACTGATTCTGGGAATCGTATTTGAGGAATATTTTCCTGATATGGTGGAACAGGAGATCCGGCTGACTGTCAGTGAATATTCCATGGCAGAACAACTGTCAGAGGAAGCTGTCCGTCAGGAAAAAACAGTACATATCCATATTGGACTTGACACAGGAATGAGCAGGATTGGATTTGCTGACACCGAAGAAAGTGTTCAGGAAATCAAAAAAATTACAGAACTGCCCAATGTAGAGGTAGAGGGACTGTTCACCCATTTTGCCAGAGCAGACGAAACAGATATTTCTTCAGCTGAAAAACAGCTGGAGCGTTATGTGGCTTTTGAAAGGCTGCTTTACAAAAATGGAATTAGAATTCCCATGAAACACTGTTCCAACAGCGCCGGTATTATCCGTATGCCAAAAGCAAACATGGATGCTGTCCGTGCCGGGATCACCATTTATGGGATTTATCCTTCCACAGAGGTGGAACGGGACATTGTAAAACTTCTTCCTGCCATGGAGCTGAAAAGTCATGTAAGTTATGTTAAGGAACTGAAGGCAGGGACTTCGGTCAGCTACGGGGGAACCTTCACGGCACAAAAAAACATGAAGGTTGCCACCATACCTGCAGGCTATGCAGACGGCTATCCCAGAAGTCTTTCCAACAAAGGCTGGGTTCTGATCCATGGAAAAAAAGCTCCTGTTATCGGACGGATCTGTATGGATCAGTTTATGGTGGACGTAACAGAAATACCTGAGGTGCAGACAGGAGATGAGGTAACACTTGCAGGAAAAGACGGAGATGAGGTTCTCAGTCTGGAAACTCTTGGAGATTTATCAGGACGATTCTCCTATGAATTTGCCTGTGATATTGGAAAACGGGTACCACGAATCTACATAAAGAACGGAAAGAAATGGGGAGAGCTGACCTTCTTTGAATAGGTAAAGGCGGCAAAAACTGGAAATACCACGCATGTATACACAAGAAAAAACTGGAAATACTGATTGGTAGAGAAAACAGAATCGGAGTGTGAATTGTGTGGTAATAAAAAGAGGGGATATTTTTTATGCAGATTTAAGACCTGTAGTGGGAAGTGAACAGGGTGGAGTCCGTCCTGTTCTGATCATACAGAATGATGTGGGAAACCGGCACAGCCCGACGGTGATCTGTGCGGCCATTACATCAAAAATGAACAAGGCAAAACTTCCTACACATATTGAAATTGATGCTTCTGCCTACGGAATTGAAAAAGATTCCGTGATCCTTCTGGAACAATTAAGGACCATTGATAAAAGAAGGCTGAAAGATAAGGTATGTCATCTGGATCAGTGTATGCTTGACCGTGTGAACCATGCACTGGAGATCAGTCTGGAGCTGAGTTTCTGAGACTTTTTGTGGGGCAGAGCAAAAGATGCCACGGTTTATTCTGTTCACAACGGGACAGCACTCTGTGAACAGTAAGCAAAAAATACTTTTTGGACGGGGATTCTTGACGAACAGCAGGGAAAGTGCTATATTTTAGCAGTGATTATGCTGTTCTGCAGGAAATTTTCGGGGAAATACACTGTAAGTACAGCCAGTTAAGAAAGGAAATACAAAATGGACGACGGCAGTCGATCGCCCCTGGCGGGGCTTATTGTTCTGGTGATACTGATTCTGCTGAACGGAATCCTTTATGGGTTTGCGGCAGCGGTCCGGAATCTGAACCAGAGCGAAATACAAAAAATGGCAGAGGAAGGGAACAGAAAAGCCGGATTACTGAAAAAACTTATTGATGAACCGGTAAGATATGTCAATGCCATTCCTCTGATCGTAACAGCTTCAGGAATCTTTATCGGTGTTTTTCTTGTGCCTCTATTGGCGCGGATCTCACATCGTTACATAGATCAGTTTCCGGCTCTGGTACTGATTTCGATTCTCTGTGTTGTGCTTCTTGCCTCTTTCGGCATTCTGATGTTCCGAAGGATCGGTGATTACCGTTCCAGACAATATGCGTTCCGCTATGTGCGGCTTGTCAGCGTGGTAGTAACAGTGATGTGGCCTTTTACTTTGGCAGTTACCTGGCTTGCGCGTATTACCGCAGGTGTTTTTGGCGTTGCGCTTGGAGAACAGCAGGAAGCTGTTACAGAGGAAGAAATAATTTCTATTGTGGATGAAGCCCATGAGCAGGGCGTTATAGAAAAAAATGAAGCAGAGATGATCCAGAATATCATTTCTTTTAATGATATTAAGGCCGGTGACATTATGACACATAGAACCGGAGTGGTGGCTTTCGATCAGGAAAGATTTCTGAAAGACGTCATAGATGAGATGCTGGAAGAGGGAAATTCCAGATATCCTGTCTATGAGGATGATATGGATAATATCAGAGGATTGATTCATTATAAAGATGCTCTCAAATTTATGACTCAGAATTCCTGGGCAAGATTTAAACCTCTCAGAGAGCTTCCGGGACTGATCCGAAAGGCAGATTTTGTACCGGAAACAGGGAGCATCAGCAATATTTTCCGCACCATGCAGGTAAAGCAGGCGCATATGGCAGTGGTGGTGGACGAGTACGGTCAGACGGCCGGAGTGATCACTATGGAAGATATTCTGGAGGAAATCGTAGGAGAAATCCTTGATGAATATGATGAGGATGAGGATGTTGCTATCCGGACTCAGACAGATAACAGCGTTCTGATCGATGGTTTTGCAGAGCTGGAGGATGTTGAGGAGGAGCTGGGGATCAGTTTTGGTGAGGTTGAAGTGACCACACTGAACGGACTTCTCACAGAGCTTCTGGGGCACATTCCCACAGAGGAAGATCTGGATCATGAGATTGTTGCAAACGGTTACCGCTTTAAGATTCTGTCTCTTGGAAACAGGACAATAGGAAAGGTGCGGGCCGAAAAAATAAATGACAAGAACACAAAAGGAGAAAGTGAGTTATGTCAGGACATTCAAAATTCGCAAACATAAAGCATAAAAAGGAGAAAAACGACGCAAAAAAAGGTAAAATCTTTACTGTGATCGGACGAGAGATCGTTATGGCTGTCAAAGCCGGAGGACCGGATCCGAACAATAACAGCAAGCTCCGCGATGTGATCGCAAAGGCAAAAGCAAACAATATGCCAAATGATACCATTGAGCGAGGTATCAAAAAAGCAGCAGGCGCAGAGGCTGCAGACAACTATGAACGTGCTACATACGAGGGATATGGTCCAAACGGTGTTGCTATTATCGTAGAAACTCTGACTGACAATAAAAACCGTACTGCCAGCAATGTAAGAAATGCTTTTACAAAAGGTTATGGAAGTATCGGAACACAGGGATGCGTTTCCTTTATGTTTGATCAGAAGGGACAGATCATCATTGACAAAGAAGAGTGCGAGATGGACGCAGATGAGCTGATGATGGTTGCACTTGATGCAGGCGCAGAGGATTTCAGCGAGGAAGAGGAAAGCTTTGAAGTGATCACAGCTCCGGATGATTTCAGTGCGGTAAGAGAGGCTCTTGAAGCTGCCGGAGTTCCTATGCTGGAAGCGCAGGTTGCCATGGTTCCACAGACTTATGTAGAGCTTACAGATGAAAAAGATATCAAAAACATTCAGAAAACTCTTGATCTTCTTGATGAGGATGATGACGTCACTGACGTATGGCACAACTGGGATGAATAATTGAGAATAGCCCTCAGACCCTTGCAAACAGGGGATTTGAGGGCTGTTTTTATGTAATTTCCGTGATGCTTTTTGTGTAAAAAAGCGCTCCAGTGATGCTATACTTATAGTTTAAAGAAGTTGGCTTTACAGAAAAATTCTATATTACATGTACAGCATATCACCCTAAAAAATATAAACAGGGAGGTTATATTTATGCTGTCAGGGCAGGCTCTAAAAAATTTGTAAAAATTGATTAATTTTTTAGACAATGATGTATATTTTGCAGAACAGGAAAACGTATGAGAATACAGAGATAGCAGATAGATGTTCCTGAGTTTTCGCAGTTCTGTCTACAGAACGCACAATCCTCCTTATTGCTGACAGGCAACTTTTTCTGCGGAAAACAGAGCTGGAATATTGATGATTCGGCATCAATAAATAAAGAATAAAAACTTATATTTTACACATAATATCTTCATGAAAGATGGTTTTGTAGGAATATTACAGGCAAAGAGCATGATTTAAGCTGAGATTGTAAAATTAAGAATGGGGTTAAGTAGTAAATGAATCGGTGAAAGATATTTTGCCTGAGAAGAATATTATCCCGTATAAGAGCAGATACACAAGCGGACATGCTCATAGTTAAGACTGTAATATTAAAAACCAGATTTATTATGTCATGAAAAAGTTAAAATTACTTTTGTGATTATTTGTGCCGCAGGGAAAAGACGGCAGAATGGAGGTATTATGTCCGAAAAAAGAAGGCTGCAAAGGATAAATTATAACCAGGAGGCTGTGTCAGCGCCGGGCTATGAGAGAAAAGAAAACAGACACCCAGAGGAAAAATCTCTGAATCAGACAAATATAAGAAAAAAGAAGAATCCGGTAAAGGAAATGATTTCCGGATCAGAGGGAAATGGAGAATTACAGGAAAACGCTGATTTTAAGACAGAGGGTACTGGCTACGAGCAGGAAAAACTGGAAAATCAGGACAGAAAAAATCAGCAGATAAAGGAAATGGGTCAGATAACTCTGGATAAAAATTCACGAAAATATCATGTAGAGCTTCTTACGATCATTGGAGAGGTGGAAGGGCATGAATCAGCGTCTTCTCAGAGCAAAACTACAAAATACGAGCATGTACTTCCAAAGCTGGCTCTTGTGGAGGATGATGAAGATGTGGATGGCCTTCTGATTCTTTTAAACACAGTGGGTGGTGATGTGGAAGCAGGGCTTGCCATTGCCGAGATGATTGCATCTTTAAGTATTCCTACAGTTTCTCTTGTTCTGGGAGGCAGCCATTCTATTGGTGTTCCTATGGCTGTATCAGCGGACTATTCTTTTGTTGTGCCAAGCGCTACCATGGTAATCCATCCGGTGCGTTCCAGTGGAATGTTCATCGGTGTTGCGCAGACTTACCGGAATATGGAAAAAATCCAGGATCGGATCACAGGCTTTATTGCTTCTCATTCCCGCACATCCCAGAAACGTCTGGAAGAACTGATGCTGGATACTACACAACTTGTAAAAGATGTAGGGACTATGCTGGAAGGCAGGGAAGCCGTAGAAGAGGGGCTGATCGATGAAGTGGGAGGAATGAAAGAAGCTCTTGCCAAACTGTATGAACTGATTGATCTTCAGAAAGCAGACAAAAAAATGTAGTTCCAAAAAGTTAGTCACATTATTAACAATTTATGAAAAATCATGTACTTTTTCCTTTGACTGTCCCTTCTTTTGTGATATAATGCTAAGGAATGAGTAGTGATGTTTAAAATAATTTCTACAGGAGGGACAAATCATATGAGCAATACGTGTGGATGTCAGAACAGCGGAAACGCGGATTTCGCTGAGTTGGCTCCGGTGCTTGAAAAATATGCAAAGGTGCCGGGAAGCCTGATTACCATTCTTCAGCAGACTCAGGATATCTATGGGTATCTTTCCATGGATGCGATTAATTATATCGCAGAAAGAACAGGGATCATGCCTGCTAAAATTTACGGTGTGGCTACGTTCTATGCACAGTTCCGCTTACAGCCGATCGGAAAGTATCTGATCATGCTCTGTAAAGGTACAGCCTGTCATGTAAATGGTTCTGACATGATCGAGGAAGCTGTCTGTGAACATCTTGGAATCAAAGACGGAGAGACAACAGAGGATGGTCTGTTTACATTAAACAATGTGGCCTGTCTTGGCTGCTGTTCTCTTGCGCCGGTCATGATGGTAAAATCAGCAGACGGTGAGGAAACATTCGGAAACCTGACAAAATCTTCTGTTAAGAAGATTCTTGACGATTATAAAGCAAAGAACGCATAGGAGGTAGAAATATGAAAGTTGTTGTAGGACAGGGCAGCTGTGGTATTGCTACCGGAGCTAAGAAGACCTCTGATGAGTTCCAGCGTATCGTAGCAGAAAAAAATCTTACAAATGTTGTTATTGATAAGACAGGATGTATCGGTACCTGTTATCTGGAGCCTATCGTTGATGTATATAATGACGAAGGCACTCTGGAAGCAAGATATGTTAAATGCACTACAGATAAAGTCGAAAAAATCGTAGAGGAGCATCTGATGGGCGGTAAGCCGGTAGAGGAATATGTGATTCCTGCAGAGGATGAGGCGTTCCTTTCCCAGCAGCAGAGAATTGTTCTCCGCAACTGTGGTCAGATCAATCCGGAAAAAATTGAAGAATACATAGCAGCAGGCGGTTATGAAGCTGCACGTAAAGTTATTACATCCATGACTCCTGATGAGGTTATCGAGGAAATCAAGATTTCCGGACTTCGCGGACGTGGTGGCGCCGGCTTCCCTACATGGTTTAAATGGAATGCGATCAAATCCAACAAGGGCGCACAGAAGTATATGGTATGTAACGCAGATGAGGGTGATCCGGGTGCATTTATGGACCGTTCCGTTCTGGAAGGCGATCCACACTCTCTGCTGGAAGGTATGATCATCGGCGGTTTTGCCGCAGGCGCTACCGAAGGTATCATTTACTGCCGTGCTGAGTATCCTCTGGCAATCGCGCGTCTTGAGATCGCTATGGCACAGGCTAGAGAGAAAGGATATTTGGGCAAGAATCTGTTTGGAACAGGTTTTGATTTCGATATCCGTATCAAAGCAGGCGCAGGTGCCTTTGTATGTGGTGAGGAAACTGCTCTTATCGCTTCTCTTGAAGGCGAGAGAGGTATGCCGCGTCTGAAACCTCCGTTCCCGGCAGCAAAAGGCTACTGGAAGCTTCCTACCAATATCAATAACGTGGAAACTTATGCAAACGTTGCGTGGATCATTGCCAACGGCGGACAGGCCTTTGCGGACAGAGGCGCTGAAAAATCCAAAGGCTCCAAGGTATTTGCTCTTGCAGGAAAGATCAAGAAGGGCGGCCTTGTTGAAGTTCCGATGGGTATGTCTCTCCGCGAGGTTATCTACAATATTGGCGGTGGAATCAAAAATGACAAAGAGTTCAAAGCTGTTCAGATGGGTGGTCCCTCCGGCGGATGTATCCCGGCAGAATTGATCGACACTCCTGTTACCTATGAAGATATCAATAAGACAGGTGCTATCGTTGGTTCCGGCGGTATGATCGTAATGGACGAAGATACCTGTATGGTAGACATGGCGCGTTTCTTCCTTGACTTTACCAAGAAAGAATCCTGCGGTAAATGTAACTACTGCCGTATCGGTACCAAGAGAATGCTTGAGATTCTTGAGAGAATCACAAAAGGCGAAGGAAAAGACGGAGATATCGAGCTTCTGGAAGAACTGGCAGAAAAGATCAAGGACGGCGCTATGTGCGGACTTGGACAGACTGCTCCGAACCCGGTACTTACCACTCTGAAATATTTCCGCAACGAATATGAGGATCATATTTATAATCATAAATGTACTGCAAAATCCTGTAAGGCTCTTATTCACTACGAGATTACAGAGGACTGCAAGGGCTGTACAGCCTGTGCAAGACACTGCCCGGTTGGCGCTATCAGCGGTGAGAAAAAACAGCAGCATAAAATTGATCCTGCTGTATGTATTAAGTGCGGCAAGTGTGAAGAATCCTGTAAATTTGGCGCAGTAAAGAGAGTTTAATAGGAGGTGCAGACAGTGAATAAATACAGATTAAATATCGATGGAAAAGAAGTCTACGGACTTCCCGGCCAGACCATTCTCGATGTCTGCAAAGAGAACGATATTTTCATTCCTACTCTTTGCTATGATGAGAGAACAGAAATTTACGGCGCATGCGGACTTTGTATGGTAGAAATGGAAGGCAATCCAAAACTCTGGAAGGCCTGTGCAACTGAGATTGCACCGGATATGATCATCCATACCAATACACCGCGTGTTATTGAATCAAGAAAAACGAACCTGGAGCTTCTTCTTTCCAACCATAAGGGTGACTGCCGTCCGCCATGTATGCTTGCATGTCCGGCAGGTACAGACTGCCAGGGCTATGTAGGTCTGATCGCAAACGGACAGTATGAAGAGGCGATTAAACTGATCAGAGAGAACATTCCGCTTCCGGGATCTATAGGACGTGTCTGTCCTCATCCATGTGAGACAGCGTGCCGCCGCGGCATGGTGGACGAGCCGATTGCTATTGCAAACCTTAAGAGATTTGCAGCAGATACCGATGAGTTCGGTGAAGATCCGTTTGTTCCGGAGTGCGAGCCGGATACAGGAAAGAACGTTGCTGTGATCGGCGGCGGACCTTATGGACTTTCCATGGCATATTTCCTTCGCCAGCTTGGTCATGATGTGACAATCTACGAAGCAATGCCAAAACTTGGCGGTATGCTCCGCTACGGTATTCCGGAATATCGTCTTCCGAAAGAAGTTCTGGACGAGGAGATCGCTGTTCTTGAAAAAATGGGCGTAACCATGGTTACAAACACAAAAATCGGCGAGGATATCTCTTTTGAAGCCATTCGCAGGGACTTTGACGCTGTATGCGTTGGTATCGGCGCATGGGTATCTACCGGTGTCCGCTGTAAAGGCGAGGATGCTGAGGGTGTAATCGGCGGTATTGATTTCCTCAGAAAAGTTGTCCGCAATGAAGATATTGACCTTGGCAAAAACGTTGCTATCGTAGGCGGTGGTAACACAGCTATGGATGCCTGCCGTACAGCAGTACGTCTTGGTGCTGACAAGGTTTACAATATTTACAGAAGAACAAAAGACGAAATGCCTGCAGATATGATCGAGATCGAGGAAGCGGAGGAAGAGGGAGTGATCTTCCTGAACCTGACGAATCCTCTTGAGATTATTTCTGATGAAAACGGACATTGCCGTCAGATGGTTCTCCAGGTTATGGAGCTTGGTGAGCCGGATGCATCCGGACGTCGCGCTCCGGTTCCGGTAGAAGGAAAAACAGAAACAATTGATGTGGACACTGTAATCCTTGCGATCGGCCAGAGAGTAAATGCAGAAGGCATGAACGGGGTTGAGCTTACCAGAAAGGGCGGCCTTGTTTATGATAAAGATACATATATGACAGCTCTTCCGGGCGTATTCGCAGGCGGTGACTGCGGAAATGACAAGATTTCCATTGCTGTTGAGTCCATTGGAGATGCCAAGAAAAGCTATCTGATCGTAGATGCATATCTTCGTGGAGAAGAGATCAAATACGAGCCAAACTATTATGTTACCAAAAAGGACGTAACTCCGGCTACCTTTGAAGATCGTGAGAGAATGTGCCGTCCGACTATGGAGCAGCTGAATGCAGAAGAAAGAAAAGATAACTTTACAGAGGTAGTATTCGGATATGACGAGGAGCAGGCTGTTGAGGAAGCTCATCGTTGTCTGGAATGCGGATGTAAAGATTACTTTGAATGTAAGCTGATCTCCTATGCCAATATGTATAATGTTGATCCGGACCGTCTTGCAGGAGACATCAATGAAGTGGAATTCCATGATGAGCATCCGTTCATTTTAAGAGATCCTAATAAATGTATTCTCTGCGGACTTTGTGTTCGTGCCTGTGATGAGGTTATGGGCGTAGGCGCTCTTGGTCTTGTAAAACGTGGATTTGACACAGTTGTTATGCCGGCTCTCGAGCAGCCGCTTTCTGAAACAGGATGTATTTCCTGTGGTCAGTGTGTAAGTGTCTGCCCAACAGGTGCTCTTCAGGAGAATCTTACTCTTGAAAAATCTGTTCCTCTTGACACTGAGGCTACGGATACCACCTGTGCTTACTGTTCCGTAGGATGCTCCATGCATCTTGAAACCTATGGAGATATGCTGGTGAAAGCCGTTCCGGACAGAGAAGGCGCTGTGAATGAGGGACTGCTCTGTGGAAGAGGAAAATTCGGTTTTGACTGCTCTGTTATGGAAGGCAAACTCCTTGAGCCGATGGCAAGAAAGGATGGTCAGCTGACAGAGGTTGATTATCATGAAGCATTTATGCTGACTGCAAAGAAGGCAGAATCTCTTGCCGCAAAATATGGAAGAGATGCAGTTGCAGTTGCAGTTTCTGACAGATATACAAACGAAGAAGCATATGTAATCAAGAAGTTTGCAGACTCAATCGGAGCTAAGACTCTCTGCTTCAATAACAGAGAGAACGGCCTTGAAAAAGTTCTGGGTGTAAATGCTTCTCCGAACACCATCAACGAGATCCTTTCTGCAGATGTGATCCTGTGCGCAGGCTTTATTGCAAAAGAGAATCAGGTGATCCGTCTGAAACTGAAACAGGCAGCAAAGAACGGAGCAAAGGTTATCCTTGTAAATCCGGAAGGATATGCGCAGGATCATATGAGCTTTGTTTATAAAACTGTTGAGACAGACAACAGCCTCAGCTTCTTCAAGGGTGTTGCAAAGGCTCTTCTTGACATGGGCAAAGGTGCAGGCGCAGAAGGTTTTGATGCGTTTAAGGCATCTGTAGAAGCTGCTGCTGTATCTGAAGAAATGAAAGAAGTCGCTGAGCTTTATGCAAATGCAAAGAAAGCAATGATCGTATTCCAGCAGAATGTAGTAACTACTGAGGCTGCTGCACTCCTTGGCGATATTGCAGTTGTTTCCGGTCATATCGGAAAAGCCCGTGACGGTATCCTTATGCTGAAAGCCAAGAATAACAGCCAGGGTCTTGTTGATCTGGGAATCACTGCAGGTGCAGAGGCTATGGAAGGCGTAAAAGCGCTTCTGGTATTTGGCGAGGATCCGGATCCGGAGCTTCTGAAAGAGCTTGTATTCCTGATGGTATGCGATACTCATATGACAGAAACTGCCAAACTTGCAGACGTTGTGATCCCGGGAACAGGATTTGCATCAACCTATGGCACGTTCACCAATACTGAACGCAGACTTCAGATTGTTGAGCAGGCAATTGAAGAAGATGTAGTATTCTCCAACTGGGAAGTTGCTGCAGAGCTGGCTCATGTATATGAGGTTGAAATGCCGTTTGATGATGTGGAGGATATTTCAGATGAGATGAACGATAAGCTTCCGGTTTACCGTTATGCAGAAATGGGAGAGATCTACGGCGGAGTTCTTGCATGTGAAAATGCAAAACTTATTGCAGTGGAAGATGCTGGATTTGTAGCACCGCTTCATTCCACAGATCATCTGATGAATATGATCGACGAGAGACTTCCTCACGCAAACTGATTTAAAATTAAAAATGGCAGCCTGTATAAAAGCTATAGTGCATTATTCAGGCTGAGCTAACCAGGGAAACTGTCATGAATGTGACAGTTTCCCTTTTTTGAACAGATTGCTGTAAACAGTGGAGTATCGCTCACATGTTCGATTTTTTGCCGGGGATATCTTGTAACTTTTTCTGAACTGTGATATACTGATACAGCAAAAGTTATGAAAATATTTTGTACTTTTGCTTTTGCAGAGAATCAAACAGCAGCTTTCAATTTGTGAAAGTAGTCTGTAGTACATTTTGACAAGATTGCTGTAAACGGAATGAACAGTAATAAAACAGACGAAGGAAAAGGAAAAAAATATGACAGTTTTATATGTGATCCTGCTTGCAGTGGTACAGGGCATTCTGGAATTTCTTCCTGTAAGCAGTTTTGGACATTTGAGCATTCTCCAGAATATTTTGGGAATGGAGCATGAAACAGGAGTCCTTCTGGAAGCAATGCTCCATTTTGGTACGCTGGCAGCAGTGATTCTTACTTTCTGGAAAGATATTTCAAGACTGGTATTGGAGTCTTTGGATATGCTGATGGATACAATTGGAAATCTGTCTCTTTATATCCATAATAAAAGAACAGGAGACAAACTTCGGTATGCAAAGATCATAAGCAATACTTATAAGAAATTTGCGCTCCTGCTTCTTGTTTCTATGATACCGACTGCTCTTCTGGGTTATACTGCCAGAAGACTTGTTGTTCTTGCCGCTTCCTCTCAGTTGCTGCCGGGTGCGGGAATCCTGATCACAGGAATTGTTCTTCTTGTGGTGGACCTTGGCAGAATGGGCGGCAAAAAAGCTGCAAGAGATGCCAGCTTCGGAAATGCTATGTGGATTGGCATTTGTCAGGGACTGTCCGTATTTCCCGGACTTTCCAGAAGCGGACTGACTATCAGTGCAGGACTGATGAGTGGATTTACGCGAAGTTTCGCAGTGAAATATTCCTATATTCTGTCAGTACCGGCTATTATCGGAGCACTGATCGTGGAGCTGGGACAGTTCCGTGCGCCTGGAATGAGCGTGGGTCTGGGATTTACCTTTGTACTGGGAATGATTATTTCCGCAGTTGTGGGATACTTTACCATCCGTGTTCTGCTCAGATTTGTAAACAGGGGAAAATTCCGCTGTTTTGCATATTACTGTTTTATTGTGGGCTTTGCTGCTCTGATCGGTAATTATGTGTTGTAAAAAGAAACAAAAGAGGTATCAGGACCTGTAAAGGGTTCTGATGCCGATAGTAAGTAAGAAGCAATAGAAGTAGTAGGAGGGAAGCCTGGATATGGCAGCATCAAAGAACCAGAAAGGCAAAAGAGGAACCACAGGGAAAACAGCAAAGAATACCACATCAAGAAGAAAAACCACCGCTAAAAAACAAAATGTTACAAGTGGATTCCAGACAGAGATCATTCTGCTGATCATTTTGGCTGCTTCCATGATCCTTGTGATCAGTAATTTCGGACTGGGCGGTACGGTAGGTGATCAGATCAGCGCTGTCTGCTTTGGAATTATGGGACTTCTGGCCTATGTATTTCCCGTACTGCTTTTTGTGGGCGCTGCCTTCCTGATGTCCAACAGAAAAAATCCTCTTGCATATAAAAAAACACTGGCAGCCCTTGTGTTTTTTCTTTTTCTGTGCGGTTTTGTACAGCTTTTAACAGAAGGATATCTTCCGGGTACAGGGTTCATGGATTATTATAAACGCAGCTCAGAACTTCATACGGGAGGCGGTGTGATTGGAGGAGCAATCTGCATGTCCTCTACGTCTGCCTTTGGAATTGCAGGTGGATATATTATTATTGTACTTGTACTTTTGATCACAATGATCCTGATAACCCAGAAATCCTTTTTTGATTTTATTTTTAAGATCTGGGACGGTATTGTAAGTCTGGCTAAAGGTGGACATGAGCGTTATATGGAAGGGCAGCCGGAGCGTGATCTGAAAAAAGAGATCCGGGATCAGGAACGCCGACAGAGAAGGGAAAACCGTCAGGCAGAGAGAATACGCAGGCTGGAGGAAACGCTGGAGGCAGAAAAACAGGCTGCCCGGGCTCTGGAGCAGGAAAACAGTGAAGCGGCCGCGGCCCTTAATGTTATGCAGGAGCAGCAAGAGATTCCTTCTCACGGCTTTCTGGAAGGAACAAAATTAACTCCGCCTAAAAAGAAAAAGACAAAAGAAACATTAAAAGCAACATCAGAACCTGCACCTCAGTCTGTTGAGCAGGATTTTGAAATCCAGACTTCCGCCACTGGTCAGGGACAGTTGGAATTCAGTATTCATCGGGCAGATTCTTCCAGTGAAGCTGTTGATGACCTTGCAGATATCAATATGGATACGGAACATTTACCATCAGATTCCCTGGATTTTGATGAAATCCGGGCTTATGAGGATGAAAGTCAGGAGACTTCAGATTCTTTTGATGGATTCAGGAAAGAGGAACAGCAAAAGACAGAAGCATCCGTTCAGTCTGCAACGCCGGAAGCATCTCAGCCTCATAAGAATCCCAAATCATCCAAAACAGAAATTGAAAATGGGATCCGCAATATTCAGAAAGAGATCACCAGTCAGGATGCAGAGATAAAAAAGGAATATCATTATCCTCCTTTGAAGCTTCTGAAAAGAGGAAATGGAAAAGGCAAAGGAGATTCCGATGCTCATCTTCGCCAGACTGCCCAGAAACTTCAGGATACTTTGCATAACTTTGGTGTAAATGTGACTGTAACAAATGCAAGCTGCGGGCCTACCGTCACCAGATATGAGCTTCAGCCGGAAATGGGAGTAAAAGTCAGCCGGATCGTAGGTCTTGCTGATGATATCAAGCTGAATCTGGCAACTCCGGATATTCGTATTGAGGCGCCGATTCCCGGGAAAGCAGCTGTGGGAATTGAGGTTCCCAATAAAGAAAATCAGGCAGTTATGCTTCGGGAGATTTTACAGTCTCAGGAGTTTCAGGGGGCAAAATCAAAACTTTCTTTTGCCGTAGGTAAAGACATTGCAGGTAAGCCTGTTGTTACAGATATTGCAAAAATGCCTCATCTTCTGATCGCAGGAGCAACCGGTTCCGGTAAATCTGTATGTATCAACACTCTGATCGTCAGCATACTCTACAAGGCGAAACCGGAAGAGGTCAAGCTGATCATGATCGATCCCAAGGTGGTTGAACTGAGTGTGTACAATGGAATCCCTCATCTTCTGATCCCGGTAGTCACTGATCCCAAAAAGGCGGCAGGAGCTTTGAACTGGGCTGTGACAGAAATGATGAACCGTTACAATACTTTTGCGGAATTTAATGTGAGAAACCTTCAGGAATATAATAAAAAAGTAGATGGCATGAGGATCCCGGAGGGAGAAACTCCGCCGGAGCGTATGCCTCAGATAATCATTATCGTGGATGAGCTTGCAGACCTGATGATGGTGGCACCGGGAGAAGTGGAGGATGCCATCTGCCGTCTGGCTCAGCTTGCCCGGGCTGCAGGAATCCATCTGATCATTGCCACACAGCGACCGTCCGTAAATGTTATTACAGGACTGATTAAGGCAAATATGCCTTCCAGAATTGCCTTTTCCGTGTCTTCAGGCGTGGATTCCAGAACAATTCTGGATATGAACGGAGCGGAAAAGCTTCTTGGAAAAGGAGATATGCTTTTTTATCCTCAGGGATACCAGAAACCGGCCAGACTGCAGGGCGCTTTTGTATCAGACGAAGAGGTCAGCAGTATTGTGGAGTTCCTTGCAGACAAAAATCCTGCGGCGCAGTATAATCCTCAGATCGAACAGCAGGTAAATACTGCGAGCCTGCCAGGAGGAGGTTCCGGAGCTGAGGAAAGAGATGTGTATTTTGAGGAAGCCGGAAAATTTATTATTGATAAAGAAAAAGCTTCCATCGGGATGCTTCAGCGTATGTTTAAAATCGGATTTAACAGAGCTGCCAGAATTATGGATCAGCTTTGTGATGCAGGAGTTGTAGGACCGGAGGAAGGCACAAAGCCCCGGAAGGTTCTGATGTCTATGGAGGAATTTCAGAATTTCATTGAAGAAAGTCTGTAGAGAAAGGAGTTAAATATGGTAAAGCACATTGTAATGTGGTCATTTCAGGAAACATTAGACGAAAAACAGAAAAAAGAAGCGGCAGTTCAGATCAAAGAGGGTCTGGAACGTCTTACGGGAATTGTCCCGGGACTGATATCCCTTAAGGTAGTCACAGACGTCCTTCCTGCCAGCACACATGAGATTGGTCTTTTCTGCGAGTTGGAATCGCAGGAGGCTCTTGACGGCTATCAGGTGCATCCGGAGCATCAGAAAATGGCATCTTTTATCAGGACAGTTACCTGTAATCGTATCTGTCTTGACTACGAAGTATAATGGAGATCCGGATTTTATCTGTTGGAAAGATCAAGGAAAAGTATCTTACCGCAGGGATACAGGAATATGCAAAACGTCTGAGCAGATACTGTAAGCTTACGTTCTGTCAGGTAGCTGATGAAAAGACTCCGGACAAAGCTTCGGAGGCATTAAATGAACAGATCAAAAAAACAGAAGGGGAGCGTATCATGAAAAATATCCGGGATCAGGATTATGTGATCGCTCTTGCCCTTGACGGGAAAATGCTGGACTCTGTAGAGCTTTCTGAAAAAATCGGTCAGCTTGGGTTGGAAGGAAAAAGTTCGGTGGCTTTTGTGATCGGAGGTTCTCTTGGTCTGAGCGATCAGGTGCTGAAAAGAGCAGATTTTCATCTGAGCTTTTCCAGAATGACTTTTCCTCATCAGCTGATGCAGATGATCCTTCTGGAACAGGTATACAGAGGTTTCCGCATTCTGAACAATGAACCTTATCATAAATAATAAAAGTTTTTGCCAGGGAGGATTCTTTTATGGAAATTCAGCGTATTGAAAATATGTGCGGAGGAACCGGTCATGTTCTTCTTAAGCCGGTTCTTGATGAAAAACAGTTAAATGGAAAATGTGGTCTTTATGCAGAGGTGACTCTGGAACCAGGCTGTTCCCTGGGATACCATGAGCATCACGGAGAAAGCGAAACCTACTATATTCTTTCCGGAAAAGGAATCTATAGTGACAATGGAGAGCTTCGTATGGTGGAAACCGGAGATATAACATTTACTCCCGATGGCAAAGGCCATGCGCTGACAAATGCCGGCGAGGAAAATCTTGTATTTATGGCACTGATCATTTTGAACTGAGGCTGCTGTGGTCTTGCTGGCGTCAGGAACCAGGCGGTTCATCTGAAAAAGTTGAAATACAGTCAGTGCAGAAGGAAGGATATACTTATGAAAAAACAGTTGGATATCGGAAAATTTGAGGAATTTATTTCTCAGTTTCCGGTGTATGAGTACCGGATTCTTGATACAAAAGGAATCCAGGTAAGAGAAAGGGTTCGCACCATCTGCAGCCAGGAATGTGAGCGTTTTGGTACTACCTGGGCCTGTCCTCCGGCTGTGGGCTCTCTGGAGCAGTGCCGGGACAGAATCAGCAGATATCCTCAGGCAGTATTTTTTTCCAGTGTGGCAGAAGTGTCTGATCTTATGAATATGGAGGAAATGCTTTCCACCAGACACCAGCACGAAAAAATTACAGAAGATATTGCTTCTTTTCTCAGAACTCAGGGCTTTTCAGTTTTTACCCTGTCCACGGAATCCTGTGATATCTGTGAAGAGTGTACCTTTCCTCAGGGAAAGCCTTGCAGACATCCGGAAAAAATGCACCCATGTCTGGAAAGCCATGGAGTAGTGGCTGCGGAAATTGTAGAAGAACAGCAAATGGAATACAGTCTTGGCGGAAACACAATTTTGTGGTTTTCTATGGTATTGTTCCGTCAGGAATAAAGACAAAGCCTTCGGCATAAATTACGATAAAAGCCGAAGGTTTTTCTGTTTTTGTGCCCGCGGGAGCCAGAGGAGGACGATGCTTTGTTTTTTCAGCAAAAAAGAAAACATCTCAGGGAAGGTTTTCTGACTGCTCTTGAGGTTCCCAGAGATCTTGCCTGTAGAGAGACGGTAGTCACACTGACAGGATGCAGCCAGGCTGTCATTGAAAATTACCGCAGTATTCTGAAACTGACAGAGGATGAAATCATAATCAGTACCTTTTCGGGAAAGCTGACAATTACTGGGGAAAATCTGGAAATTCCCTGGTATACCATGGAAGAAATGACAATTACAGGAAAAATTTCCCGGGTGGTGCCGGAACGGTAGGAGGAATCTATGGAAAAAATCCTTTGTTTTCTGAATGGATATGTAAAAATTCTTATCCATGGAGGACAGACAGAACGTTTTTTTAATCTCTGTATGGCAAGAGGGATCGTGGTTCGGGATCTGAAGCAAAATAAGGATAACAGCTTTTCCTGTATTCTTTCTGTCAGCCATTTTTTCCTGCTGGGATCAATACGAAGAAAAACAAAAGTAAGGATACATATTCTGGAGAAGCACGGGCTTCCCTTCTGGATGGAAAAAAGTGCAAAAAGAAAAGCTTTTTTTCTCGGCATGTTTTCATTTGGGCTGCTTCTCCTAATCCTTTCCGGACGTATCTGGAATATCCATATTGAGGGAAACAGGGCAAACAGTACACCGGAAATCCTGAAATTTTTGGAAGTCCAGGGAGTTTCCCATGGCATGAAAAAAGGTTCTGTAAACTGTAATGCCATTGCGTCTGCCATCCGGGAAGAATATCCTCAGACTGCCTGGGTGTCTGCAAGAACTGAGGGAACACAGCTTATCATTACAGTAAAAGAAGGGGATTTCCGAAATAAGAAGCAAAAAGAAAAAACAGAATCCTGCAATCTGACGGCCACAGAAGCCGGAACAGTAGTAAGGATCATTACCAGAGCCGGGGTACCACAGATCAGACCAGGGGAAATATGTAAAAAAGGAGATATCCTGGTTTCCGGCTGTCTTGAATTGAAAAATGACAGTCAGGAAGTGACCCGCTATGAGTATGTTCATGCAGATGCAGATATTTACATAAAAAGGAAATTACCTTATTATGCTGAACTGCCCCTGGAGTATGAAACGGAAATCAGAGAAAATATTCAGGAAACTGGAGGTTTTTTAAAGATTGGAAGGCTATACTTGGAATGGGGAGAAAAACATAAAAACGGGTGGCATACTCTCAAAGAGGAATTTCCGGTGAAGCTTACCGAGAATTTTAAGCTTCCTGTTTCTACTGGACGCATTACTATGAACCGGTACCGGAAGAAAAAGCTTATGCGTACAGAAAAAGAGGCAAAAGCAGAGGCTTTTTCCATTCTTCAGGATTATGAAGAAAAATTAATGGAAAAGGGGGTTCAAATATCTGCAAATAATGTTAAAATAGATGTGGATCACAGAACCTGTATCAGCAGAGGAAATCTGGAGATCATTGAAAAAATCGGAAAGGAAACTCCGGTGGAAATACTGGAGCAACCGAAAGAAAGGACAACAGAGAATGGCTAACAGTATTATCGAACTGCATCTGGAAATTCCGGCTGATCTGGAAGGGAATGTATTCGGGCAGTTCGACGAACATCTGAAACTGATCGAAAGAACATTGAATGTTACTCTGATATCAAGAGACGGCATTCTGAAAATACTTGGAACTGAGGGAAGCGTTTCCCAGGCAAAGAAACTGATCGGCGAACTGGTAGTTCTGGCGCAGAGAGGAAATACCATTACAAAACAGAACGTCAGTTATGCACTGGCTCTTGCCATGGAGCAGAGAAACGAGGTTCTTACAGAAATTGATAAAGACTTTATCTGTAACACCATACAGGGACGTCCGATTAAACCCAAAACTCTGGGACAGAAGGAATATGTGGAGCAGATCCGCAAAAAAATGATTGTTTTCGGAGTAGGGCCTGCGGGAACAGGAAAAACCTATCTTGCAATGGCAATGGCAGTTACTGCGTTCAGAAACGAAGAAGTCAGCCGTATCATTCTGACCCGTCCGGCAATTGAAGCAGGAGAAAAGCTGGGATTTCTGCCCGGAGATCTTCAGAGTAAGGTAGATCCATATCTCCGCCCTCTTTATGATGCACTTTACCAGATCATGGGGGCAGACAGCTTTGCAAAAAATATGGAGAGAGGGCTGATAGAGGTTGCGCCTCTTGCCTATATGAGAGGACGTACTCTTGACAACGCCTTTATTATTCTTGACGAGGCGCAGAATACTACGCCTGCACAGATGAAAATGTTCCTGACCCGTATCGGTTTTGGCTCAAAAGTTATTATTACAGGAGATGCTTCTCAGAAGGATCTTCCCAGAGATGCGGTTTCCGGCCTGGATGTTGCCATGAAGGTTCTGAAAAAAATAGAGGATATCGGATTCTGTCAGCTTACCAGCAAGGATGTTGTGCGTCATCCTCTTGTTCAGCAGATCGTGCAGGCATACGACGAATATGAGAAAAAACAGAAGCCGGCGAAGCCACGTACAGCCCGCCGCAGTCAGGAGAAAAAATCATGACGATTCAGATAGATTATGAAACAGAAAAAAAACTGGACATTGATTACACAGAGCTTGCCAATCGTGTGGCACATAAGATCCTGGAAACCGAGCAGTGTCCCTATGAGGTCAGCGTGAATCTTGTGATTACGGATAACGAGGAGATCAGGGAAGTAAATGCCCAGTTCAGAAATATCAATGCGCCTACAGACGTGCTTTCTTTTCCCATGATTCCGTTTCCGTCACCTGCAGATTATTCTATTATTGAGGATCAGGATGAATATTTTGACCTGGATACAGACGAGCTTCTGCTGGGGGACGTTATGATCTCTGTGGATCGTGTATATTCTCAGGCTGAGGAATACGGGCACAGTACAGAAAGAGAGTTCAGCTTTCTTTTTGCACACAGCATGCTTCACCTTCTGGGATACGACCACATGGAGCCGGAAGAGGCGGAAGTGATGGAGAAGAAACAGGCAGAGGCCCTGGCAGCTCTTGGCATCAACAGATAAAAACAGACAAAACAGATTTGGAGAGACAGACAACAATGAATTACCGGGAATTATTAAAAGACAAAAAACGTGTTGTGATCAAAGTAGGTTCTTCCTCCCTGATCCACAAGGAAACAGGAAGACTTGATCTGCGCAAGCTGGAAGTGCTTGTTCGAGAGATCAGTGACCTTCACAATCAGGGAAAGGATGTGGTTCTTGTAACATCAGGCGCCGTTGCGGTGGGATCTGCCGCGCTGGGACTTAATGAACGTCCTGGAGAGCTGAAAGTAAAACAGGCGTGTTCCGCAGTAGGTCAGGCAAGACTTATGATGATCTATCAGAAACTTTTTGCCGAATATAATCAGATGGCAGCCCAGATCCTTATGACAAAGAATACTATGGTCAATAACCTGAACCGTATGCATGCCCGTAATACCTTTGAGGAACTGCTGACACTGAATACCATTCCTGTGGTCAATGAAAATGACTCTATTTCAAGCTTTGAACTGGAAGCACTGGATTCCTTTGGCGATAATGATACGCTTTCCGCAGTCATCGCAGCTCTGATCGGCGCGGATCTTCTGATCCTGCTTTCGGATATTGACGGTCTGTTTACAGATGATCCCAATACCAATCCGGATGCAAAATTTATCGATACAGTAGAAAAGTTGGATGAAAAGCTGAAAAGCATGGGAAAAGGACCGGGAAGCAAAGTGGGAACTGGAGGAATGGCAACAAAGCTTACGGCTGCAGAGATTGCAACAGCTGCAGGAGCCGATATGGTGATCGCCAACGGCGGAGATTTTCACGTGATACACAAGGTTATGGAAGGCCGTAATTACGGAACTTTATTTGTTGGAAATCAAAAAGAGGAATTTTATCTGATTGACTATATAGAAAAACTGCTGTAGTCGGAACCGACAACCCGTCTGCAATCGTAGGATAGACAACAGACCCTGGAGAGGGATTATAAATACTACTATTATATAATATGAGGAAAAAACATGGATAACATAAAAATCGACCGTATCAATACACTTGCCCATAAGGCAAAAAGCGTTGGTCTTACAGAAGAAGAAAAAAAGGAAAGAGATGCTCTCCGTAAAGAATATATTGCAACCATCCGCATGAATTTAAGAAGTCAGCTTGACAATATTGATATTAAAGAAAGCGATGGAAGCGTTACGAACTTAGGTGAAAAATATGGAAGAAAAGAAAGCCATTAGAAAACAGATTTTTGCAGAGAGAAAAGCACATTCTGATAAAGAAATACAGGAATGGAGCAAAAAGATCACAGAAAATATCGCAGCTCTTCCGGAATATCAGACTGCAGACAGAATTCTTATTTATGCAGATTACAATCATGAAGTAATGACAGGTTTTCTGATTGAAAAAGCCTGGAAAGACGGAAAAGAAATCGCTGTGCCAAAGGTGCAGGGAACTGATATGATTTTTTATAAACTCACAGATTTTGCACAGCTGGAACCGGGATACTATGGTATTCCGGAGCCGGTGTCAGGAGAGATTGTCCAGTGGGAGGATGCCCTGATGATCATGCCCGGCGTTGCCTTTGACAGACAGAACCACAGAGTTGGATATGGAGGCGGATTTTATGACCGGTATCTGGAAAAACATCCCCGGATAAAACGCGTGGCAGCAGCTTTTGAATTTCAGCTTCTTCCCCAGGTTCCAACAGAGCCTACCGATATTTCACCTGAGATTATTGTAACAGAAAAACAGTGCCTGAGAGGCTAAAATTCAGGAGGTCAGATTATGAAAGAAATGCTTGTTCAGCTTGGAAAACGTGCAAAGGATGCAGAAACTGCTCTCCGCACGATTTCTACAGATAAAAAAAATCAGGTGCTTGCCGCTGTGGCAGATCATCTGGTAGAAAGTTCAGAAACTCTTTTAAAAGCAAACGAAGAAGATGTAAAAAACGGAAAGGCAAATCATATGCCGGAAGGACTGGTGGACAGACTCCTTCTTACCAGAGAAAGAATTGAAGGAATGGCAGACGGGCTTCGCCAGCTTGTAGATCTGGAAGATCCCATTGGGGAAGTTACCGGAATGAAAAAGCGTCCCAACGGACTTCTGATCGGACAGAAAAGAGTACCTCTTGGAGTGATCGGAATTATTTATGAAGCGCGTCCAAACGTAACAGCCGATGCTTTCGGACTTTGTTTCAAAACAGGAAATGTTGTGATCCTGAAAGGCGGAAGCGATGCGATTCATTCCAATCAGGCAATTGTCGCATGTATCCGTGAAACATTAAGGACTCAGGGCATCACAGAAGATGCCATACAGCTGATCGAGGATACTTCCAGAGAAACTGCTGCGGAATTTATGAAAATGAATGAATACGTGGATGTGCTGATCCCACGGGGCGGAAAAGGACTTATCCAGGCAGTGGTAAATCAGAGCACCATTCCGGTTATTGAGACAGGTACCGGAAACTGTCATATTTATGTAGACGAAACAGCTGACCTGGAAATGGCGGCAGATATTATCATAAATGCCAAAACTCAGAGGGTTGGAGTATGTAATGCCTGTGAATCTCTTCTTGTACATGACAGTATAAAAGAAGCGCTTCTTCCTGTACTTTCAGAAAAGCTTCGTGAAAAGCATGTGGAAATACGTGCGGATCAGAAAGCGCTGTCCCTGATGCCGGGCGCTGTTCCTGCTGATGAAGCGGACTGGGGAACGGAATATCTGGATTACATATTGTCTATTAAAATAGTGTATTCTGTAGAGGAAGCCATTGCGCATATCAATCGTTACAACACAGGCCATTCAGAGGCTATTATCACAAACAGCTATACACATGCACAGAAATTCCTGGACGAGGTTGACGCTGCTGCAGTTTACGTTAATGCTTCCACCAGATTTACAGATGGATGTGAATTTGGATATGGAGCGGAAATCGGCATCAGTACCCAGAAGCTTCACGCCAGAGGGCCTATGGGACTTCTTGCTCTGACAACTACTAAGTATATTATTTACGGAAATGGTCAGATACGTCCGTAAGATAGGAGGACTAAATGAGAAAAAAACAGGTATTTGCAATTCTTTTGGCTGGAGCCATGACTGCAGGAACTGTTCCTTCTGCTGCTCTGGCAGCAGAAAATGATATTCCCGCGGTTTCATCTGAGATAACGGAGGGTGAAAATTCCGGTGAGATTCCTCAGGAGGAAGGTCAGACACCACCGGCAGAGCCCACCCAGGCACCGGAAGCAACTCCGGAAGCGCCTATGGAAACTCCTGTAGAACCGACAGAGGCTCCGGCAGTTCCGGAGACGCCGGCAGAGCCTACCCAGGCGCCGGAAACAGAAACAACACCGGAGGCAACCCCTTCAGCAGCCCCTGAAACACTGGAGGCTGAAACAACTGGTATTTCTATTACTACCATAGGTGAAAATAATCAGGAAACCATAACTTACTATAAAACACTTCAGGAAGCAGTGGATGCTGTTCCAACCATAGAAAGCGGCGCTCAGGAACCTACTGTGATCGAGATCACAGACAGCCTGGTACTGTCAGAAACTGTTTCCGTTTCCGGAAAAAGAGTCAGTATTGTTGCAGCAGCTCCGGGAATCACCATTCGCAGAGAGCAGAAAGAGGATGGAACAGTATTCAACGGAAACATGTTTACAGTTTCCGGACAGAACAGTAAACTTCAGCTTTCTGCAAAAGACGGCTCCGACCTTACTGTAGACGGAAACAATGGAAAAGGTGTGGAAGAACCTTCAGAAGGAAGTTTGGCAGACGTCAGCGATTCCGGTTGTCTGGGGATTTCAGCAGGAGTTACCCTGACCGGAAATAATACTACTGCAAAAGGCGGAGCTGTTTCCAACAACGGCGGAAGTATTGTGCTGATGGGCGGCACAATTACCGGAAATACCGGAGCCGTAGGAGCCGTTTACAGTAATATGGATATTGCTGTACAGGGTACAGTTACCATAAAAGAGAATACCGGAGCAAATATTTATCTGGATCAGGATGCATCAGTTGTTGTGACAGATGTACTGACAGGTTCTTCCATCTCTCTGACAGCAGCGGCTCCGGCTGATAAAAAAATTGTGGCAAAAGCAGGAAATAAAGCAGACAGCAGTGCTGTCACTTCTGAAGAATTTAAGGCGGCGGCAGAGCAGCTGGCTTATGATACCCAGGATTATTCTGTTGTGCTGGGTGAGGATGGACTGAGTGCTGTACTGAAAATAAACGCATCTGCTACCGTAACCCCAAGCCCGACACCTACAACTTCTCCGTCATTTTTAACTTATCAGAGTAAATCTCTGAAATGGATGGACCACAATACAGCAGTTGCCAAAATGTCCACAACAAAAGACTGTAAATGGTATTATTATTTTGTAGATGCAGGATCTGATACCAATACCATCAAAAAGCTGTATGACTCCAAAAAAGCCAAAACTCCGGCAAAAGCGAATACGACCTTTACTGTAAAGGCAGAAAAAGTTCCGGAAAAAGATTCCTGGCTTGTAGTTGCAGCAAAACCGGATAAAGGCTCCGCTCAGCTGAGGGTACTGAAACTTAACAGCAGCAGCCGTCCGGCTTCACCGTCCGTATCGCCAACTGTAACAACCCGCGCGCCGCGTAAATATAAAGTGACAGAGAGTAAGGTGACAGGACTTGAAAATCCGCTTAAGTTCTTCCCGAGAAAAAAATATGAATTTTCAGTTATAGGAGCAGGACAGAACGACACAAATCCTATTTCTGGTGATGAAAGATGGGTTCCACAACATTGGGCTATGTCTGTAAATGGTGCAATACAAGGTGATGTGAATGATCCTGATTATCATCATAATCCTCTTCATTGGACTATCTGCTCCAGTAAGGGAATCCGGGAGGCAGCTACCTATCCTCTTTATATCTTTTTCCAGAAACAGACTTATAACGGCACCGAATGGACAAGTACAGATGTAGTCGAATATATGAAAACATCTTTCAGTTCAGCAGAAATTTCGGATGCCGAATGGAAAGATTATATTGATAATTATAACAAGGAACATCCGGATGACGGCCTGAACTATGACGGAACAGGCGGAGGCTCTGTTGCAGATATCAAAGCAACAGAAGCGGCTTCAGAAAAGGATTCCGGCTCTACCTCCAAGTCGGCTGTTTCCACAGCAGATGAAGCTCCGGTTGGAACCATGTCAGTTCTGGCAGCTTTATCTTTGTTGGCAGGCGGATATGTGATTGTAAGGAAACGCAAAAAAGAAGAAATCTGACAGAACTTTTGTTGGTATCTGACAGAGTACGCCATAAAGAAGAGACAGGTCTAAAAGCCTGTCTCTTTTCATATATATTCAGTATGAACAGCAGGGGGACAAGCAGATGACAGAAACAGAAATTTTTGCCTATGAAAGTTTATATTACGAACTATGGGAAACTGCCCGGAGATACCGAACAATTGCACAGTTCCGGGTAATCGGAAACAGTCATGACGAACGGATGATCCCAATGATCGAGGTTGGGCAGGGCGATCAGGTGATTTTTTGCGTCAGCGGACTGAATGGAACGGATCGACATATGCCGTCCTGTCTGCTCCGTATGGCAAAGGAATACTGTCGGGCATGGGAGTGTGGATGGATACTAGAAGACCTTTATGATATGAAACAACTTCTTTCTGCATGGAAAATATGTTTTATTCCTCTTCTGAATCCTGACGGATATGAAATCTATGAAAAAGGATATACGGTGATAAGAAATCCTGTTTATCGACAGATGCTTCGTATGCAGGAAACAATATGTACAGAGTATTTCTGTAATGCACGGGGAATGAACCTTCAGAAAAATTTTCCCACAAGCTATTACAGGAAAATGAGAATTTATCACGAACCGGCAAGCGAAAATGAAACAAAGGCTCTGGTGCGTATTTTGCAGGAATATCAGGGAAGAGGATTCTTCTCTTTCGGGCAGGCAGATAAACGGATCGTATATTTTCGGCAGCCTCAGTCCTTTGGAACAAATCAAAAAAGCTACCGACTGGCAAGACATTTTCAGAAGCAGGCAGGCTTCTGTATGGAAAAATTTTCTCTGGAACAACAGAAAAAAGATCATGAGATACAGGGAGAGGGAACCCCGGAAGGATACTATGCGGAGCTTACCCGTCAGCCCTCTTTTCGGATAGAACTTCCCTCCGGGCTGGGTGAAGAGGAACGTATTCTTTTTGAGAACAGATATAAACAGATTTATACGATTCCTCTGGAATATATTTTTTCTGTAGGTGAACTTTAAATAGTTTTCCAGTGGATTATATTTTGATTTTTCAACGTCGGATATACCGGGCGGATGCTGACATATTTTTGCTATTTTAGAATAACTGTAAAAATTTTGACAGAATTATAAAATTCCTGTATCATAGAAAAATAAAAAAGAAACAAGGAGCAGATATATTTATGATAAAAGATACAGAAGCAAAAGAAATGCAGAATGAAACAGAACGCCAGCGTTCTTTTATCGAACTGGCCAGAGCTTTGACAGAACAGAAGATCCAGGCTATGGGGCGTCCTGTAACTTACTGTCTTACTACTTTTGGATGCCAGATGAACGAAAAACAGTCGGAAGCCGTAGCCGGAATCATGGACGAGATCGGCTATGTCCGTCAGGACAGTGAAGAAGCAGATGTTGTGATTTACAATACCTGTACAGTCCGTGAAAATGCCAACCTGAAGGTATACGGACGTCTGGGGCATCTTCACAGCCTGAAAGATCAGAATCCGGATATGAAGATCATTCTTTTTGGATGTATGATGCAGGAGCCTCAGGTAGTAGAAAAAATCAAAAAAACTTATTCTTTTGTAAATCTGGTATTTGGAACTCACAATATTTTTAAATTTGCAGAACTTTTTTATGATATGCTGTTATCAGATATGCAGATTGTAGATATCTGGGAGGGAACCGATCAGATTGTGGAGGATCTTCCTACAGAGCGAAACTATACGTTTAAATCCGGTGTAAATATCATGTTTGGCTGCAATAACTTCTGCAGCTACTGTATTGTGCCTTATGTAAGAGGAAGAGAGAGAAGCCGTAAACCAGAGGCCATTGTAAAGGAAGTGGAGCGTCTTGTGGCAGACGGAGTTTCCGAGGTAATGCTTCTGGGACAGAATGTAAATTCCTACGGGAAAACTCTGGAAAATCCGGTGACCTTTGCACAGCTTCTTACCATGCTGGAACAGGTGGAGGGACTGAAGAGAATCCGTTTTATGACTTCTCATCCAAAAGATCTTTCTGATGAACTGATCGAGGTTATGGCTAAAAGCAAAAAAATCTGTCATCATCTTCATCTTCCCCTTCAGTCCGGCAGCAGCCGTGTTCTGAAGGAGATGAACCGCCGCTATGACAAAGAAAAATATCTGAACCTGGTAGAAAAAATCCGTACTGCCATTCCGGATATTTCTCTTACAACGGATATTATTGTAGGGTTCCCGGGAGAAACGGAGGAAGACTTTCAGGAAACGCTGGATGTGGTAAAAAAGGCCGGATACGATACTGCCTTTACCTTTATTTATTCCAAGCGTACCGGTACTCCGGCAGCAGCCAAAGAGGATCAGGTTCCGGCAGATGTAACAAAGGATCGCTTTAACCGGCTTCTTGCCCTTGTACAGGAGCAGGGCAGAATCCGTTCTTCCCGCTTTGCAGGAAGCGTTCAGGAAGTTCTGGTAGAAGAGGAAAGCAAGGAAAAAGGAATCTTTACAGGAAGGACTCAGTACAATCTCCTGGTGCATTTCCCGGCAGATGAAAGCCTTCTGGGAACTTATGTGAATGTAAAACTTGAAGAGTGTAAAGGCTTTTATTATCTGGGAAGTCTGGCTGACTGAAGCGTTGTTTCCGACGGTCACAGACTGCTACAGGAACATGAAAAACATTTTATTTTAGACAGGGAAAAGAGGAGAGAAAATTGAAAAACAGCAAATACGAAATTGATATGTGCAATGGTTCGATCATGCCCAAGCTCATTTCATTTTCGATTCCGCTGATGTTGTCCGGCATTTTGCAGCTGATGTTTAATGCAGTGGACATTGTGGTTGTGGGAAGATACAGTGGCAGCCGTTCTCTGGCAGCTGTGGGATCTACCACAGCCCTGATCAATATTTTTACAAATCTGTTTATTGGCGTTTCTCTGGGCGCAAATGTGTTAAGCGCCCGATTTTATGCTTCCGGAAAAGCAAAGGAAATGTCGGAAACAGTACATACTTCTATTATGTTTGCTCTGATCAGTGGCATTGCAATGGCGTTTGTGGGACTGGGCTGTTCCAGATTTGCTTTGGAGATAATGGGAACTCCGGCAGATGTCATTGATCAGTCAGCTCTTTATATGCGGATCTATTTTATCGGAATGCCGTTTTTTATGCTGTACAATTACGGGGCAGCTATTTTAAGATCTGTGGGAGATACCAAGAGGCCGCTTTTATTTCTGATCATTTCAGGAATCGTCAATGCTGTCCTGAATCTGATCCTGGTGATTCAGTTCCGCCTGGACGTAGCAGGAGTTGCCATTGCAACGATCATTGCTCAGATGATTTCCTGTATTCTGGTTTTAAGATGTCTGTATCGATCAGAGAGCAGTTATCAGCTTCGTTTTTCCAGGCTTACCATAAAATGGAAATATCTGAAGCAGATTTTTCAGGTAGGCATCCCGGCAGGGCTTCAAAGTACGGTTATCAATTTTTCCAATGCAATGCTGCAGTCTTCTGTAAATTCTTTTGGATCGGTTGCCATGGCAGGCTATACGGCTGCAAACAATATTTTCGGATTCCTTTATGCTGCAGTCAATTCGGTTACCCAGGCATGTATGAGCTTCACCAGTCAGAATTATGGAGTAGGAAAACTGAAACGAATGGATAAAGTTCTTGTAAACTGTATGATCCTTAGCGTAGGAGTTTCCTTTAGTCTGGGGTTTGGAGCCTGGTTTTTTGGCTCCGGTCTTCTCAGGATTTATACAAGCGAGGCAGATGTGATAGCCTGCGGACTGGAAATCCTGGCTTTTACCACAGTTCCCTATTTTCTGTGCGGCATTATGGATCTTTTTCCGGGAGCGCTGCGCGGAATGGGTTATTCTGCTGTACCTATGATCCTTTCTGTGATCGGAACAGTTGGAATGAGAATTATCTGGATCTATCTGGTATTTCCCACTCACAGATCCCTGGATTTTCTTTTTATTTCCTATCCGGCATCCTGGACACTTACCATTGTGCTTCAGGCAGTATGTTTCTTTTTTGTCAGAAAAAGAGTGCGAAAGACTGTGCTGGCAGGACAGTATACGGCCTGATCCGGTAATCGGCCTCGAAAGAGAACTGGGAATATTTTGGCAGTAACAATGCGGATTTTATTATTTTTCAAGACAGAGTATTTATCTGGTTCCAAGTCGGAAAAATACTCTGTCTTTTTCTGTAAATTTATGATAAAATCAAAAATAATCAAGGGAATGTGCAAAATTTATCTGCTGAAATATGTGACGGGCAGAATACAGGAGGTACTTTTATGAGAAATCCGTGGCCAATCTTCAGCATTGCAGCTTTTGCCGGAGCTGTGTGCCTGATCTATGATTACTTTTTTTCTTACAAGACCATGTGGATTGCTGTTGTGGCGAGCCTTGCGCTGCTGTTTCTGTGGCTGATCCGTCGTAGAGGGGAGGATGCCAAATGACGTATATTCTGCCGGTACTTTATGTAATCGTGTCTTATACATTCTTCCTTTTGGCCGGCTTTTTTGACAATGCGATCAAATTGCAGATTTTATCAATTCTTCTGCCATTTATCATGGGAATCGTTAATTTGATCGTTGTGTTGACCGTAGGGAGAACATGGTCGAGAAAGACATTGCTGAACTGCACTTTGATCATCAAGTATGGACTGATTCCGTTCTACCTGATTGGAGGGAGTATCACTGTATGTGTGACGGTGATGGCATTCTTCCCGTTGCCGCTGATGGTTTTGTTTGGAATGATAACGATTGTTTTTCTGATTTTTGGATACGGGATTTTATTAGGGGCAGCTCCCTACGCGATCGCTTATCTTATAAAGTCATGTAAAGACGGTGTACATCCAAAATGGCTGGTGGTTTTGGGTGGGATCTGCCAGTTTTTCTTTTTCTTTGATGTATTTGCAGTGATGATTCTGACGTTAAAAGAACGGCACAGGATCAAAACGACGATTGCAGTTTTTTGCGCAACGTGTCTTGCCCTCCTGCTGATTATACTCTATGTAGTTATGACACTGGTAGGAGCATAATCGACATTTATAACAAAAGTAACAAAATCGCAGAAAGGATTTATGTTTATAAAAACAATAGATTGTTTTTCTGACAGGATGCGTGTTGGTATATAGTATCATGACTGGCTGCGGTTCAAAACTTCAGACATCGGCTCCGCAATCTGGACAGCGCATTTATGGAAAACTTTCTACGTTGACAGGGAGAGAAATAAAATGATTAAAAGAATTTGGACATGGTGGAGAATTATTTCCGTTATAATTTTGCCAATGGTAATTTTTCTGTTTGCTGGCGGATTATTGCGTTCGCTTTCTTCTGATGACTTAGTTATAATTTTATTTTTTGTGGTGACATTGATATTTTTAATACATGTTTTTATGGCATGCGCTTTTCCAAAACGATTCGAATGCATGAGAATCGTGAAAAAATATTTGTCATTTAAAGAATTGAAAAGTTATATAAAAAAAGAGCAATTTAGCAAATTTGAATTTAAAGATAAATCGGATTCTTTTAGCCTTTACTATTCTGAAAACTGGCTTTTTGTTTCTGATGTATACATTCCCAGGAAAATGATTTTGGATATGGTTTCGTTTAAAAGAGAGTGGTATTCATCCTACGCAGATATAGGGATTGTTACAAAAAATGGTGATTATGTTACAATTGCAAAGGTAAACAGTGATATACAAAAAATAGCAGTTGATTCTTTGTTAAAGAATTTCCCTGAATTTAAGAATAGCGTAGAGGTTCTTAAAAACGTGCTCAGAAAATCTTTTTATAAAACGCTTAAAGCAGAATTTGAAAAAGAAGTAACAACTAAAAAAGACTTTATTACATATATAGGATAAAAATATGGATATAAAACAGTTTTGGAAATCTGTTCTTGCACAGGATGAGAGAGAAATCAGAAAATATTTTCATGAAGATGCCTGTGTGAATTGGCATTGTACAAACGAGCATTTTACTGTGGATGAATATATTATTGCAAATTGTGAGTACCCTGGAGAATGGGATGGAGTTGTTGAAAGAGTAGAAATTATGAACGATTTAATCGTTACAGTGGTTCTTATCTATCCTGAAGACAGGAGTGCTTCTTTTCATGTAACTTCGTTTATTCAAACAAAAGATGATAAAATTATAGAAATGGATGAATATTATGCGGATGATGGAACGGCGCCGCAATGGAGGCTGGACAAACATATAGGGACATCTATCAAATAATATTGGTTTATGAAAAGTGTTTATTCCGGCAGGTGGAATGGCGCCGTTGACCGGATATATTTTATGGAAAAAAGTAACTTTTGATAAGGAGGAGCATTATGAACGGTAAAACAAACGAGAGAGAATTGTTTTACGGGAAAAAACTTGGAAAAATGATCCGCTGTGAGACTATTTCCAGCAGCTTCCAGCAGGATCTCGGCAAATTTTACAGATTCCATGAAATATTGGAAGAGCTGTTTCCAAATATTCACAGGATTTGTGAAAAGTATGAATTCAATGGAAGTCTTCTTTTTAAGTGGAAAGGAAAAGGTCAGGGAGAACCCATTCTTTTTATGAGCCATCAGGATGTGGTGGAGGCTTCCGGAGTATGGAAGCATGATCCCTTTGGCGGAGAAATTGCAGACGGCGCTGTGTGGGGAAGAGGAACCGTAGACACAAAAGGCAGTCTGTTCTGTTTCCTTCAGGCAGTGGAAGAACTGATCGCAAAGGATTATGTTCCGGCGTGTGACGTCTATCTTGCAAGCAGCTGTACGGAGGAGATTGGCGGAGAAGGCGCGCCTCTTACAGTAAAATGGCTTCAGAATAACGGGGTGCATTTAAAGTTCCTTATGGATGAAGGCGGAATGATTAAAGAAGAGCCGATGAAAGGCGTAAAAGGCAGATTTGCCATGGTAGGATGTCTGGAAAAAGGATATGGCGACGTTCGCTTTACTGCAAAGGGAAACGGAGGGCATGCCAGTATTCCTCAAAAGCAGACGCCTCTTACCCGTCTGGCTGCTTTTATGATGGATATTGAAAACCACAATCCATTTACTTCAAAAATGAATCCTACGGTAGCGGAAATGTTCCGGCGAATGGCTCCCTATACAGAAGGAGCTCTGGGCAAGGTCATGAAATATGAAAGACAGCTGGAACCTCTTCTGGAAAAACTGCTTCCAAAGGTAAACCCTCTTGGGGCTGCAATGATTACCACAACCCTTAATTTTACCATGGCAAAAGGTTCTGACGGACTGAATGTAATCCCTCAGGAAGCTTCTGTAACAGGAAATATGCGTTTCATTCATCATCAGGGAGTGGAGGAAAGTCTTGCTCTGGTATCAAAGATTGCTGAAAAATACGGCATTGAAACAGAGCCGATCCTAATCCACCCGCCTTGCCCGGTGGTGGATTATAAAGGAAAGCCCTTCCGCCTTATTGAGCATGTGGTGAAAAAAATATATCCGGGCGTGATTGTTGCGCCATATGCCATGACAGGTGGCACGGACGCGAGATACTATACTCCGGTATGTGAAAACAGCATTCGTTTCGCCCCTCTGGAGATCAATGAGCAGCAGTATCAGAGCATTCATGGGATTGATGAAAATATCAGTCTTTCCGCACTTCCTCCTGCAGTTGATTTTTATAAGAGGATCGTGCGTCATATGGAAGGCTGGAAAGAATAAAATCTGAACTATAAAATAATTACAATGGAGAGAACATTATGAATAAAAACACAATCAGCGGACAGCGACAGATGGACTTTGTTTCAAAATTTAATTATATCAGAGAAGCCGGAACTCCCACAGAGGAAAAGGCAGCTTCTTTGATCCAGGAAGAGTTAAAAAGCTTTGGCATGGAAAGCCGTATAGGAGAATTTTCCTTTGATACCTGGGAGATCAGAAAGGCAGAGCTTGTCATTACGGAGCCTTATCATAAAACCTATCAGGTGACAGGATATCAGAGATGTGGAAGCACGGCAGAAGAAGGTATAGAAGCAGATTTTCTGTATGTGGAAAATGGAGATGATATCAGCCTTTCCCATGCAGCAGGAAAAATAGTTATGGTCAATGACATCGTGCGAAAAGATCTGTACCTTCGCCTTATAAAAGCAGGGGTCGCAGGTTTTGTAAGCATCAGTGGCTCTCCGGTAGATGAGGGAAAGGATCGCATTCCGAGAGCTGCCTCTATTCCCCAGAAGGTGTACGAATCCTTAAATGAAAAAGAACTGATCCAGGGAGTGGGAGTCCATTATCTTGACGCAGTGGAAATGGTAACAGAAGGAGCCAAAAGAGCCCGTCTTACTTTGCTTCAGGAGGAAGTAAAGCGTATTTCCCGAAATGTGGAGGCAAGGATCCAGGGAACAGACAGAGCAGAGGAAATTCTTACCCTTACCGCTCATTACGATTCTGTTCCGGAAGGCCCGGGAGCCTATGATAACATGGCAGGTGCAGCTATTATTATGGAAGTATGCCGTTATTTAAAGGAGCATAAACCGAGAAGAACTGTGGAATTTGTATGGTTTGGCGCTGAGGAAAAAGGACTTCTTGGAAGCCGCCATTATGTAAAGCTTCATGAGCAGGAGCTTGGAAAACATTGTTTTAATATGAACGTAGATCTGGCAGGCCAGCTTGTTGGCGGCAATGTGATCGGTGTGACGGCAAATCCGTCTGTCTGCGGTATGCTTACTTATCTTGCTCGTGAGACAGGTATTGGTATGACAACAAAAAACCAGATCTGGGGAAGCGACTCCAACACTTTTGCATGGAAGGGGATCCCCGCCATGACTTTAAACAGGGATGGCTTCGGAATGCACACTCATTATGATACGGTGGATTTACTTTCTGCCTGGTCCCTTCAGAGAAGCGCGCAGCTTCTGGCTCATATTGCAGAAAGCCTTTCTGATATTGATAGTATGCCATTCCCGCAGGAAATTCCTGATGAGTTTAAAAAACAGCTGGATGAATATTTTGGCGTGTAGGGTTTTAAATAACTGAAATCTGTGATAAACTTATCAGTACAAGGAATACTGAGCTTCTACGTTAATATTGTGCGTATTTTGTATTCTCTGTACCAGTATCAATACAAAGGAGATGTAGATAATGACAGTACAGGAACGGCTTGCAGCTCTTCGAAGTCTGATGAAAGAAAAAAATGTGGACGCTTATCTGGTTCCCACAGATGATTTTCATGGCTCTGAATATGTAGGCGATTATTTTAAATGCAGAAAATATATTACAGGATTTACCGGTTCTGCAGGAACCGCAGTGATCACCTCTGACATGGCAGGACTGTGGACGGACGGAAGATATTTTATCCAGGCAGCCCAGCAGCTTGAGGGAACCACTGTCACACTTTTTAAAATGGGAGAACCGGGGGTTCCTACCATACACGAATTTCTGAAGGATAAACTGACGGAAGGCATGTGTCTTGGATTTGACGGAAGATGTGTAAGCTCTGCGGAGGCAGAAGAACTGAAATCCCTTCTTGCAGACAAAAATATCCGTTTTTCCGTAGAAGAAGATCTGGTGGGAGAAATCTGGAAAGAACGCCCGGAGCTTTCCTGTGAGCCGGTTATGGAGCTTGAGGAAAAATGGGCAGGAAAGTCAAGAGCAGATAAATGTTCTCAGATCCGTGAAAAAATGGCAGAAAAAGGCGCAGATGCCTTTATCCTTACCTCTCTTGACGATATTGCGTGGCTTTTAAATATCCGCGGAAACGATATTCACTGCTGCCCGGTAGTTCTTTCCTATCTTGCTATGACACAGGATGAACTTCTTCTCTTTGCCAATGAGAAAGCTTTTGATACTACGGTAAAAATGTCTCTGGAAAAAGACGGTGTGGTCCTGAAACCTTATAATGATATTTATCAGTACGCAAAAACCATTCCGGAGAACAAAACGGTTCTTCTCTCCAGAAAAAACGCAAACAGCCGTCTGGTAAGCAGCCTTCCGGAAAGCGTAAAGATCATGGATGAAGAAAATCTTACTCTTTTTCCAAAAGCAGTCAAAAATCCGGTTGAAGTGGAAAATGAACGCATTGCCCACATCAAAGACGGTGTGGCTGTAACAAAGTTTATTTACTGGCTGAAAAAGAATGTAGGAAAAACAACGATCACAGAGCTCAGCGCAGCAGATCATTTATTTGCTTTGCGCAAAGAACAGGAAAACTTCCTGGACAACAGCTTTGACCCCATTGTTTCCTATGCAGGACATGCTGCAATCTGTCATTACAGCCCGTCACCGGAAACAGACATTCCTCTGGAGCCTCACGGACTGGCTCTCTGCGATACCGGCGGACACTATCTGGAAGGTTCTACCGATATTACAAGAACGGTTGTACTCGGTCCGGTAACGGAAAAAGAAAAGAAATATTTTACCCTTGTGTTAAAAGGTCATCTGAATCTCAGTGACGCAAAATTCCGTTACGGCTGCAGCGGTCAGAACCTGGACTATATTGCAAGAGAACCGCTCTGGAGACTTGGCGAGGATTATAACCATGGAACCGGACACGGTGTGGGATATCTTCTGAATGTACATGAAGGACCAAACAGCTTCCGATGGAAATCCGGTACCGCTGTGCTGGAGGAGGGAATGATCACTTCCAATGAGCCGGGTTATTATGTGGAAAATGAATTCGGCATCCGCCATGAGAATCTGCTTGTGTGCAAAAAAGCCGAAAAGACTGCTTACGGTCAGTTCATGTGCTTTGAGAACCTGACCATGGTTCCGTTTGATCTTGAGGGAATCGAACCGGAACTTTTATCAGACCATGAAAAAGAGCTTTTAAACCGGTATCACGCAGAAGTTTATACAAAAATTTCTCCCTATCTGAATGATGAGGAAAAACAGTGGCTGAAAGAGGCAACAAGAGAAATCTGAGAACCGGAAAAGTATATTAACTGAATCAGTTTTTATTATCAGGGCATGTGCATGAAGCAGCAAGATTTTTGTATATTGCCCTGATGTTTTTATTTTGCAGGAAAGCAGTAAAAATTTTAAATGATGCAGGTTTTATAACAAAAACAGTATACTGCAAATGGAATCAGGAAAAGATTTAGATATAGATTGAGGTAGATAAAACATGTTTGTATTTCCGTGGTATGCATTAAATGACGAAATAAAAATCCTGGAAAATCCGGAGAACGGAGAGAATCTGGAATTATCCAGAACGGATCATATGAGGTATATGAAAGTTCCGTTTATTATTAATGTCATGTCTAATGGACAGCATGAAGAAAAACAGGAGATCCGGTTTGGGGGTATTTCCAGTGGAAAAAAGTTTATGACCAAACAGGAAGGGGTCTGCCACATTGAAAACGGAAAAATCATTTTTCCGGATGAATGGGGAATTAAAATGCACCGGCACGATTATTATGAGCTGATGTATGTACTGGAAGGCTCGGTAGAACAGAAAATCGAAAACAGTTCCTATGTTTACCATAAGGGCGAGGGCTGTTTTATCAATCGCAATGCCAAACATCAGGAAATCTCCGGGAAGGATTTTTTTGTGGTATATCTGTGTCTTTCCAAGGAATACGTACAGGAACTGTTGGATTATTCTCACAAGACAACTGGCAGCATTTATCGTTTTCTGGCATCCAGTATGAGCGGAAAATCTCCCTATAAAAAAGACTATCTTTATATTTCATGTACTTCAGAAGGAGAAAGTGTAAATAAAGCTTATAATCTGTTTGAAGAAATGACAAAAGAGCTAATCCAGCAGGAACCAGGCTATCTTCATATTTTCTGCGGACTGGTAGAGCGTTTGTTTGGGGTATTTCAGGATACAAAGCTTTATAAAATACGATATGTGACACTGGACTGTTCGGCAGAAGAGCAGCTTTTTGAAAAAATAAAACTGCTGATCGAAGAAAATCCCAGAAAATATTCCAGGCAGGAATTGTCTGAAAGACTGAACTACAGTGGCGATTATCTCAATAAAATCGTAAAAAAGTTTACAGGTCTTACGATTACCGGTTATTCTCAGAAAGTTTTGCTGAAAAAAGCAAAGCTTTTGCTGGAAGAGGGAGATACGAGCGTTTCTTCTGTGATGAAGCAGCTTGGCTTTCGTGGCTCCAGCCGTTTTTACGAAATGTTCAAGGAAGAATTCCATATGCTTCCCGGAGATTGTAAAAAAACATTTAAGAATGTCTGAAATGGATATAAAATCATACATCTTGTCGTGTTTAAGATAATGAATTGACCTTCTTTTTAGAGTATTATAATAAACATATGAAAACGGGAAAAGGAGGATGTTATGAAAACCGCACAAAAACAAGAAAAGATGTCACAGGTAGTGGCAGGGGAAGTAAAAGGCAGGGAAATGTTCGGACATGCAATTGCAGGTTTCGGTCAGAACCTTATTTTTGGTCTGTGGAGCAGTTACATGATGGTATTCTACACAGATATTTTTGGAATCTCTGCCGGCGCTGCAAGTATCATCATGCTGATCACAAGAATCTGGGATGGTATCAATGACCCAATGATGGGAACCATTGCAGACCATACAAAAACAAAATGGGGACGTTACAGACCATGGCTTCTGTTTATGGCTCCGGTTATTGTTATCTTTTTGGTACTGAACTTCAGCTCACCGGATCTGTCACCAACATTAAAGATCGTATATGCTGCAGTTACTTATGTAATGATGAGTATGGCATTTACTGCTGTAGACGTTCCTTACTGGACCATGCCGGCAGCAATGTCTTCTGATGTACAGAAGCGTTCCAAAATCATCAGCTTTTCAAGAATGTCCACAACACTGGCAACAACTGTTTTAGGTATTATCGCAATCCCTCTTATCAATGCACTGGGAAAAGGCGATAAACAAAAAGGATATATGATGACTGCCCTTGTTGTCGGAGTGTTAGGAGCTATATTCTATCTGATCGGATTTGCAAATATCCGTGAACATGTAGAACCAGTTCCAAATTAGAAGATTACTTTAAAAAGCTCTGTAAAGACAATTACACAGAATAAACCTCTGTTGTTATTACTTTGCTGTGGACTTCTGGGTAATATCGGAACAATGTTGAAACAGGGAATGGTCATTTATTATGTAAAGGACTGCGTAGGGTCAGAATCTCTGATTCCAATTTTCAGCGTATTATTCCTTCCGGGTATGTTCCTGGGTCTTATCATCGCGCCTATATTTACTAAACGTTTTGATTCCAAAACCGTATTTATCGGTGGAAGGATTTTTGGAATCATTGTAGATGTTATTTTCTTCTTTACAGGATTCGAAAACGTTGGTCTGGTTATGTTCTTATATGCACTGACAAGTATTCCTCTTGGAATTTCTTCTGTTGTATCTGCAACTATGATCACCAATACCATTGAATATGCAGAGTGGAAATTCGGAAACCGTCAGGAAGGTCTTATCAGCTCCACTCAGACTTTAATGGCAAAAATCGGTATGGCATTAAGTGCCGGTGTAACAGGACTGGTGCTTGAAATGGCAAATTACGTTCCAAATCAGGTAACAGGCGAAACACAGATGATGATCCACGGTGCGTTTACTTTATTCTGTGCAGTAATTGGTGTACTGGCGATTATCCCGATGTTATTCAATAAATTTACAGATAAGGAGCATGCCAAAATTGTGGCAGAGCTTGCAGAACGCAAAAAACAACAGGAACAGTAAGGAGAATCAGATGAGAACAAAACAGAATTTTGATAAAAACTGGAAGTATATCATTGACGAAGTAGGTCCTCTCCCAAAAACCTATGCCAAAAGTGGGATTGTAGCCGGAATCAGTAACGCTGTAGATGGTGAGCTTTTTGAGCCATTTGCCGGAGCAGGAAATATGCTCCGTGCTCTGCAGGATATTCTTCCTGCAGGGGATGATGCAAAAGGTGATGTAGACGCTGCAGATATGCTCATGGGAAATCTTCCGGAAAAAGCAAAATCGACCAAAAACTGGAAGAACGTAGATCTTCCCCATGATTTCCGCGTAGAGATCGGGGTGCAGGATAATGCTACCAACTGGGCGCAGGGATACATTCCGGACGGAATTGCATACTACAGAAAAGCATTCAAAATTCCGAAAAGCACATTAGGTAAACGTGTTGTTCTCGAATTTGACGGTGTAATGAGAAATGCTTCTTTCTGGTATAACGGATGTTTTATCGGAGATCATTATTCCGGATATACAGGATTTCAGTTTGATGTAACAGAGTTGACAAAGTATGGGGACGACGAGGGAGATAATGTAATTCTGGTACGCTGCGACACCACAAACGGAAGTGAAGGCTGGTGGTACGAAGGCGGCGGTATTTATCGTCACACCTGGCTTACGATTTATGAAAACGTCCATGTGGATCGCTGGGGAGTTTTTGTTAAGCCAACAGTAACAGGCAAAGATGCTGTGCTGGATATTGAGACTACTGTATGCAACGAAACCTTTGAAAAGAAAAATTATCGGGTATGCACAACGGTATTGGATCCGTCCGGTCAGGAAATCGGTCAGGCAGAGTGTACAGGAACACTTCCTGTATATGGAAAAGATACACAGAAATCCAAGCTTGCTGTAAAAGATGCTCAGCTTTGGGACTGTGAAAATCCATATATGTACAAGGCCATCACAGAAGTATTTGAAGATGACAGACTGGTGGATAATTATGAAACACCTTTCGGTATCCGCAGTATTGCATATACAGATGAGGGGCTTCTCTTAAACGGTCAGAAGACACCTCTTTACGGCACCTGCTTCCATCAGGATTTTGTAGGTGTAGGCGCCGGAATTCCGGATGCCATCCAGAATTACAAGATTAAAAAGATCAGAGAAGTTGGTTTCAACGCATTCCGTTCCTCTCATAACCCGGCAACTCTGGAGCTCCTGGATGCCTGTGATCACTACGGTGTACTGGTTATTAACGAAAACCGTATTATTGAAGCCACAAAGCATCGTATGGAAGATCTTGAAGAATTGATCAAGAGTTCCAGAAACCATCCTTGTGTATTTGCGTGGAGCATGTCAAATGAGGAGATTTTTGCCGGAAGCTATCAGGCGCTGCGTATTCTTGATAAAATGATCCCGTTTGCAAAGAGCCTGGACGACAGCAGACTGTTCTTATCTGCAGAAGCTTTCCTTTCAGGAGAAATGGCTGCCAGGTATGGTCTGGAAATCTATGATATCTTTGGAATGAACTATGCAGAGTCCGCTCTTAATAATAACCAGATCAAAAATCTGTCCGAGAATTATCCGGATATGAAGTTTTTGAGCACAGAGAGCGCTTCCTGGTATACTACAAGAGGAATCTATGAGGATAATAAGGAGCGTGGACACTGTTCCAGCTATGGAACACGCTATGTTATGATGGGCGGCGAAGGCGGTCCTAACGCAGGAGGAACTGCAAGACCGTGGCAGACATGGAATTTCTACAAAGAAAATCCCAGAACCGGCGGCTTCTTTATCTGGACCGGCTTTGATTACAGAGGCGAACCGACTCCGTTAAAACAGTATCAGGTATGCTCCAATTTTGGTATCATGGATACCTGCGGTTTCCCGAAAGATGACTGCTTCTATTATGAGGCAAGGATGAAGGAGACTCCGCTGATCCATATTATGCCTCACTGGACCTGGGAAAAAGAAGGCGAGATTAAAACCATTCGTCTGTATACCAACTGTGAGGAAGCTGAGCTGTTCTTAAATGGCAAGTCCTTAGACAGAAAAGCTCTGGAGGAAGACTGGATCCAATTTGAGGTTCCTTACCATCTGGGAGAATTAAAAGCTGTAGGATACAAGAACGGTGAGATTATCGCAGAGGATATTCAGAAAACAGCTGGAGAACCGGCTGCCATCCGTATGGAAGCAGACCGCAGCTCTATTCAGGGTGACGGCATGGATGTTTCCTGTGTGAAAGTTTCTGTTGTAGATAAAAACGGTATTTTCGTTCCAAACGCAGAAAATAATATCACCTTTGAAGTAACAGGGGCAGGTCATCTGCTCGGTCTTGGAAACGGCGATCCAGGATGCAGAGAAAATGACAAGGCATCTTCCAGACACGCATTTTCCGGTCTGGTGCTGGCTCTGATCCAGTCTAATGAGGATAGTGGAGAGATCAGGGTCAAAGCATCTTCTGAAGGACTTGAAACCTGTGAGCTTATTTTAAAAGCAGAGTAAAACAAAATAAACCAGAAGGGACTGGATTCACATCTGGTCTCTTCTGATTTTTTGCTTCTCTTATAGAGAAAATACTGTTGTCGTGATAAAAATATGTTATGAAAGGGGAATTACTGTGAAATCATTTTATATAAATGGAACTGTTATCACTATGGAAGATGACGCGCTATATGCGGAAGCAGTATGCGTAGAAAACGGTAAGATTCTTGCAGTCGGCCATCAGGACGAGATCATGAAGTTTTATAAAGAAAATGAGGATGAGATCATTGATCTTCACGGTGGCGTCATGCTTCCGGGATTTATTGACGGACACTCTCATTTTGTAGGTGTGGCAAATGCAATGAGACAGTGCGACCTTTCCTCCTGCGAAAGCTTTCAGGATATTATAGATACCATGAAAGCGTTTAAAGATCAGAAGAAGCTTCCGGAAGATGCATGGCTGATAGGCAGCAATTATGATCACAACTTTTTGAAAGAAGAACGTCATCCCACTAGAGAAATTCTGGATCAGATCAGCACAGAAAATCCTGTTCTTCTGATTCATGCTTCCTCCCATATGGGCGTGACAAACAGCAAAGGGCTTCAGCTTCAGGGAATTGACGAGCATACAGAGGATCCCTCTGACGGCCGTTACGGACGAATGGAAGGAACACAGATCCCTGACGGATATATGGAAGAAAAAACCTTTCTCAGATTTCAGGCGGCTATTCCTGCCGGTTCACCGGAGGAGCTTATGAACCTGATCACGGAAGCTCAGAAAGTTTATGCCAGCTATGGTATTACAACCGTTCAGGATGGAATGGTAGGAAAACCGCTGTTCCAGCTTCTGAAAGCAGCTTCAGACATGAAACTGTTACATCTTGATGTAGTTGGATATCTGGATATCACCTCAGTTTCTGATCTTATAGAGGAAGAATGTGATTATGCAGGAAAATATCGCAATCATTTAAAAATGGGAGGATATAAAATCTTTCTGGACGGTTCTCCGCAAGGAAAAACAGCCTGGATGACAAACCCCTATGCGGGAGAAAAAGATTATTGCGGATATCCCATCTATAAAGACGAACAGCTGCAAACATATATTCACCTGGCTCTTGACAAAAAGCAGCAGCTTCTGGCTCACTGCAATGGAGATGCGGCGGCAGAGCAGTACATTTCACAGTTTGAGAAGGAACTGGCTTCACGGGAAAACAAGGATATTTACAGAGCTGTTATGGTACATGCCCAGCTTGTACAAAAAGAACAGCTTCACCGCATGGCAGAAATCGGAATGATCCCCAGCTTTTTTGTTGCTCATACTTATTACTGGGGAGATATCCATTTAAAGAATTTTGGAGAAAAACGTGGAAGTCAGATTTCTCCGGTAAAAGATGCCATAGAATACCATATGAAATATACCTTCCATCAGGATTCTCCTGTAATCCCGCCAGACATGATGAAAACAGTTTCCTGCGCCGTAAACCGGGTCACAAGAAAAGGCAGGAGCATTGGAGAAAACCAGAAAATTTCTGTTCTGGATGCTCTGAAAGCCATTACAAAATATGGGGCATATCAATACTTTGAAGAAGACACAAAAGGAACCATTGCACCTGGTAAAGTAGCAGATTTTGTGGTATTAGACCGAAACCCTCTGACAACAGAACCAGAAGATCTGGAAAATATTAAAGAGCTGTTGACAATCAAAGAGAATCAGGTGGTGTTCAGGAAAGGGGAGAAAAATGAGTAAACGAAGCAAAGGAATCATTCTGGCTGTCATCACAGCCGTTATGTGGGGAATCATGGGGATTTTTGTCAGAGATCTGTCTGCCTATGAGTTTTCCAATATAGATATTTCTTTTTTCAGATGTATACTGGCAGGAGCAGCCTATTTTATTTTTCTTCTCATAACAAAGCCGAGGGCGCTGAAAATTGATGTGAAGGGGCTTCTGATCTGTCTTGTGTATGGGGCAGTGGCTTACAGTATCAGTTTTGTAAGCTACAGTGTATCTGTTTCCAGAATTCCTGTGGGCGTTGCAACTGTGCTGATGTTTATGAGTCCTGTATGGGTGGCTGTTCTTGGAAGATTTATGTTTAAAGAAAGGCTTACCAAGCATAAAATCATTACCATCCTTATCTGCATCGTGGGAGCAGTTCTTGTTGCAGATATTCTGGGAAGCGGAAACATCCGGCTGGATATGATCGGTGTTCTTGCAGGAATCATCAATGGAATCGGTGTTGCCCTGCAGATCCTTCTTCCAAAGTTTTTTGCAAAGGATTATGATCGCGATACTCTTCTGGTATACGGATTCCTTGGAGCGGCCGTAGTGCTGGCATTCGGCGTGGATTTCCCGACTGTTATCTCCAATATGAACCATGTTCCAACAGGAAATTTGGTATGGGATCTGTTCGGAATCGGTATTCTGTGTACCATGGTGGCAAATGTTTCCTGCGTAAAATCTACTCAGTATGTAGAGGCAACCACTACAAGCATCCTTTCTGCATTGGAGGTTGTTGTGGGTACATTGGCAGGCTTCCTTGTGTTCCATGAACATCTTACTTTTCTGCAGATCCTTGGAGCAGTTATCATTGTCTGCGGAGCAGTAGGATCTGAAATTATCAGTCCTCCAAAGACATCAAAAGATAAAACCTGTTATTAAAAAATAAGATCTGTTACTATATACTGTTCAGAAAATCATATATTAAAAATAATCGTAAGGGGCTGTCAAGTGCAGTCTCTTATTTTATACTGTGCGTTTCAGTATTGTATAATGTATAGAATGTCTGTCTGAACACCTGTAAACTAAAAACATACAAAAATTTTATGAAAGGCAGCTGCTTATGTATACCGGATTCAGAGAGTCTGTTTAAAAAGTGCCATCAGCAATCTTGACGTAAGGCTGTTGAGTATTGAAAATTCCATCTTTCCGTGTTAAAATGAGGACTGATTAAATACAGAATTACAGCAATATTTGTCAGAAATATTGTTTTACTTAAGAATATGAGGTAGGAAGCACTTGAATACAAATACAAACGCAGAAAATGGAAATACGACGATTGATATCAAGAAATTATCACCAATGATGGCTGAATATGTAAAAACAAAGCAGCAGTACAAGGACTGTATTTTATTCTACCGTCTCGGTGATTTTTATGAAATGTTTTTTGAGGATGCCCTGACTGTTACAAAAGAACTGGAGATCACTTTAACAGGCAAAGACTGCGGACTGGAAGAACGGGCCCCCATGTGCGGGGTCCCGTTTCATGCTGCGGAAACCTATATTAACCGACTGATTGAAAAAGGCTATAAGGTTGCCATCTGTGAACAGGTGGAAGACCCGAAAAAAGCAAAGGGTCTGGTAAAAAGAGAAGTGATCCGTGTGGTAACTCCGGGAACCACTCTGGATGCGGCTTCTCTGGATGAATCCAAAAATAATTACCTGATGTCCATTGTATCTATGGAAGATCATTTTGGCTGTGCCATTGCGGACATTTCCACAGGTGACTGTTTTCTTACAGAGGTGGATAAACCACAAAAACTTCTGGATGAGATCAATAAATTCGTTCCTGCAGAGATCATCTGCAATGACGCGTTTTTTATGAGCGGTGTGGATACGGAGGATCTGAAGAACCGTCTTGGGATCTGTGTATTCCCTCTGGATGCCTGGTATTTTGATGACAGTCTGTGCAAACGGACTTTAAAAGAACATTTTCATGTGAATACGCTGGAAGGTCTGGGGATTCAGGATTATGACAGCGGGGTGATCGCATCCGGCGCTTTGTTTCTTTATCTCCAGGAAACTCAGAAATCAGCGCTTTCCCATATGGCGGGGATCCGTCCTTATACGGCAGAAAAATATATGCTGATCGACAGTTCCAGCCGCAGGAATCTGGAACTTGTGGAAACTCTTCGCGAAAAAAATAAAAGAGGTTCTCTTCTGTGGGTGCTGGATAAGACAAAAACTGCTATGGGAGCCCGTACCCTCCGCTCCTATGTGGAACTTCCTCTTATTGACGCGCAGGAGATCAACCGACGTCTGGAGGCTCTGGAAGAGCTGAATAAAAGTCCTATGCTCAGGGATGAGATCCGGGAATACTTAAATCCGATTTATGATCTGGAACGACTGATCAGCCGCATTAGCTATCAGTCTGCCAATCCCCGAGATCTGGTAGCTTTTGCCTCCTCCCTTGAAATGCTTCCTCACATCCGACAGATCCTGAAGGATTTTAAAACACCTCTTCTTACAGAGCTTTATGAGGACATGGATCCTCTGGAGGATATTGCTGCTCTGATCAAAAGCGCCATTGTAGACGAGCCGCCTCTGGCTCAGAAGGACGGAGGCATTATCCGGGAGGGATATCATGAGGATGTGGATAAATTCCGCCGTTCCCGTACAGACGGAAAAAAATGGCTGACAGAGCTTGAAACCAGAGAAAAAGAGCGAACAGGGATCAAAAGTCTGAAGATCAAATACAACCGTGTTTTTGGTTATTCTCTGGAAGTTACCAATTCTTTTAGAGAGCTGGTACCGGAAAATTATATAAGAAAGCAGACGCTTACCAATGCGGAACGCTACATTACACAGGAATTAAAAGAACTGGAAGATCTGATCCTGGGGGCAGAGGATAAGCTTTATGCTTTGGAATATGAGCTTTTCTGTGAAGTTCGTGACAAGGTGGGCGCAGAAGTTGTTCGTATTCAGAAAACTGCCAAGGCGGTTGCCGCCCTGGATGTGTTTGCCTCTCTTGCCCTGGTTGCCCAGAGAAATAACTATGTGCGTCCAAAGATCAATGAAAGTGGCGTTCTGGATATTAAAAACGGCAGACACCCGGTTGTGGAGCAGATGATCGAACATGATATGTTTATTGCCAATGATACCTATCTTGACAATCAGAAAAAGCGTGTGTCTATCATCACAGGTCCGAACATGGCTGGTAAATCTACCTATATGCGCCAGACAGCTCTGATCGTCCTTATGGCTCAGATCGGAAGCTTTGTTCCGGCAGATAAGGCAAACATCGGAATTGTGGACAGAATCTTTACCAGAGTAGGTGCTTCCGATGATCTTGCCAGCGGTCAGAGTACCTTTATGGTAGAAATGACAGAAGTTGCCAATATTTTGAGAAACGCCACTGCAAAAAGTCTTCTGATCCTGGATGAGATCGGAAGGGGAACCAGTACCTTTGACGGACTTGCCATTGCCTGGGCAGTGATCGAACATATCAGCGATACCAAGCTCTGCGGAGCAAAAACTCTTTTTGCAACCCATTACCATGAGCTGACAGAGCTGGAAGGCAAGATCTCCGGTGTAAACAACTACTGTATTGCAGTTAAGGAAAAAGGTGATGATATTGTTTTCCTCCGCAAGATCGTCAAAGGAGGAGCTGATAAAAGTTATGGAATCCAGGTTGCGAAGCTTGCAGGAGTGCCGGATTCCGTGATCCGCCGGGCAAAGGAACTGGTGGAAGAGTTAAGTGATGCAGATATTACGGCAGCAGTTAAAGATCTTACTTCCTCATCAAAGAAAAAGCAGAAGATCGTGTACGATCAGGTGGATATGGCACAGATGTCTCTTTTTGATACCGTACAGGACAATGACATAGTGGAGGAAATCCGGAATCTGGATATGTCACATTTGACACCCATGGAGGCTATGAATATTCTTTATAATCTTCAGAACAAAATACAGAACCGCTGGTAAAAACCATTCGGGACAAAGCCGGCAGAAAGGAAGAAAGAGAGGTTGGGTTTGAGAAAAATTGCAGTTTTAGACCAGAATACCATTGACAAGATCGCAGCCGGAGAAGTGGTGGAACGCCCATCTTCCGTTGTAAAAGAGCTTGTGGAAAATGCCATTGACGCAGGCGCCACAGCTGTTACGGTAGAGATCACAGATGGCGGCAAAAAGCTGATCCGTATTACAGATAACGGAGCCGGTATCGAGGCAGACCAGATTCCTCTTGCCTTTCTCCGTCATGCTACCAGCAAAATTGAAAAAGTAGAGGATCTGGAGCAGATCGCTTCTCTTGGATTCCGCGGGGAGGCATTATCCAGTATTGCAGCTGTATCTCAGGTGGAGCTGATCACCAAAACTCCGTCTGCAGTCAGCGGATCCAGATATATTATTGAAGGCGGAGTAGAACACTCTCTGGAAGAACTCGGGGCGCCGGAGGGAACCACCTTCCTTGTTCGGAACCTTTTTTATAATACTCCGGCAAGAAGCAAATTCCTGAAATCAGATATGACGGAAGCCAATTATATCCATACCTTAATGGAACAGCTTGCCCTGTCCCATCCGGAAATTTCTTTTAAATATATCCAGAACCGGCAGGTAAAGCTTCACAGCTCAGGAAATTACAGTGTAAAAGATGTGATCTACAGCGTTTACGGCAGAGATATCACCAAAGCTCTTCTGGATGCGGAATTTGAAAATGATTTTATGAAGATTACAGGATTTATAGGAAAACCGGAAATCGCCAGAGGGAACCGAAGCTTTGAGAACTATTATATTAATGGCCGCTATGTAAAAAACAACATTATCACAAAAGCGATAGAGAACGCATACAAGGGTTTTCTGATGCAGCATAAATTCCCCTTTGTGTCCCTTCAGATGCAGATGGAGGGGAATGATCTGGACGTAAACGTGCATCCTGCCAAGCGCGAGGTCCGCTTTGCCAGAGAGCAGGAAGTCTATGAGGCAGTTTATGATACCGTTCGCCGGGCACTTATGGGAAAAGAGATGATTCCGAAGGTTTCTGTGGGACGTCCGGAGCCGGAAACAAAGGAAGCGCCTGTAAAGTCTGTGTCTGTACCGGAGCCTTTTGAAAGGAAAAGAAGAGAACAGCTTTACGGACAGGAAAAAAAAGAAATGCAGAAAACCGGAATATCCGGAGATAAAGCTTATACAGGCGCGGATTCTTTTGTTTCAGAAAAAACAAAGTCCTGGATGGAAAGACCTGCTTACCAGAGTACCGTAAAAGAACCATCTGCTTCGTACAGTACTTCTCATACAACAGAAACAAAGAAACCGCAGGTTTTTTCTGCCTCAGAAGAAGATCTTTTTCAGGGAACGCTTCGTGAAAAACAGGAAGAGGAGCAGAAACAGGAAACAAAAACAACTTTTTTGACTGAAAAAAACAGTGAATTAAAAACTGCTGATAACAGCGAGGTAAAAAATGCAGCTTCGTCATCAGATAGTACGAATCCTAGAAAAGAACACTTGATTTCGGAAAATATGCAAATGGAAGCCGGGGATTCCGTTCCAGAACAAATAAAGGTTACGAATACCGATCATTGGCCGGAGGAGAATAGGAAGACCCAGGAAATAGCAGAACAGGAACCCCGGCAGCTGGAGTTATTTGAAGAAAAGCTTCTTGCACCGGAATCCCGGGAGCAGATCCGTCTTGTAGGTCAGATCTTTGATACCTACTGGCTGGCACAATTCGGCGATAATTTTTATATTATCGATCAACATGCCGCCCATGAAAAGGTCTATTATGAGCGGCTTGTAAAAAGCTTCCGGGAAAAGACTGTGGATTCTCAGTATCTGAATCCGCCTCTGATTGTAACCTTAAATCTTCAGGAAGAGAACATCCTGAAAGAAAATCAGAAATACTTTTCTCAGTTCGGATTTGAAATTGAGGAATTTGGTGGTAAGGAGTACCGGATCAGCGCGGTTCCTGCCACTCTTTACGGGTTCAGTGAAGAAGCACTGTTTCTGGAAATGCTGGATCACCTTTCCGGCAGCGGGGAAAAGGACGCTCTTGATATTTTTGCTTCCCGGCTGGCGACGATGGCATGTAAGGCAGCAGTCAAGGGAAACCATGCCATGTCAGTGAAAGAAGCGGAAAAGCTCATTGATGAGCTGCTGACTCTGGACAATCCTTATCATTGTCCACATGGACGTCCGACCATCATTTCCATGACAAAAACAGAACTGGAAAAGAAATTTAAACGAATTGTTTAGGAGAGGCCATATGAAACAGCCCTTGATCGTACTGACCGGACCTACGGCAGTTGGAAAAACAAGTCTTTCTATTTCGCTTGCAAAGGCAGTGAACGGAGAGATTATTTCTGCAGATTCCATGCAGGTATATAAAAAAATGGATATTGGTTCCGCAAAGATACGTCCGGAGGAAATGCAGGGAATTCCTCATTATCTGGTGGATGTTCTGGAACCGGAGGAAGAATTTCATATTGTAAAATTCCAGCAGATGGCAAAAAAAGCCATGGAGGATATTTATTCCAGAGGGAAAGTACCGATTCTGGTAGGCGGAACCGGATTTTATATTCAGGCAGTTACAAAGGATATTGACTTTACAGAAGCCCAGCAGGAAAATGATTACCGGAAGGAACTGGAAGTTCTTGCAGAAGAAAAAGGCGGAGAGCATCTCCATGATATGCTGAGAAAGGTAGATCCTGTAAGCGCAGACGCAATTCATGCTCACAATGTAAAGCGTGTGATCCGCGCTCTTGAGTTTTATCATCAGAATGGTTCACCGATCTCTGCTCACAATGAGGAACAAAAACAGCATGAAAGTCCCTACAATCTGGCTTATTTTGTACTGAATATGCCACGGGAGCTTCTTTATGAAAGGATTGATCTCCGAGTGGATCAGATGATGAAGGAGGGGCTTCTGGAAGAAGTGACCCGGCTGAAAAACGAGGGCTGCCACAGGGGAATGGTGTCCATGCAGGGACTTGGATATAAAGAAATCCTTGCTTTTCTGGACGGAGAATACCCTCTTGAGGAAGCTGTAAGGGTGTTGAAACGGGATACCAGACATTTTGCAAAGCGACAGCTTACCTGGTTTCGGAGAGAGCAGGAAGTAACCTGGGTAAACAAAGATCAGTTTGCCTATCAGGAAGATAAAATTCTTGACTATATGCTGGAAATATGCCGGAAGAAAGGAATCCTCCTGGAACATCCCAGGTATTGAATAAAGAAAAAGAGGTTGAATGATGAAAGAAATATATGAACAATTAGGAATTTCAGAAGAAGTTTATGATTTTGGTGCACAGGTAGAGGAATCTCTAAAAGAGCGTTTTGAGGAATTTGACAGAAAAGCGGAATACAATCAGATGAAAGTTCTGCTTGCCATGCAGAAAAACAAGGTAAGCTCCGAGTGTTTTAACGGAAGCTCAGGCTATGGTTATGACGATTTTGGCAGAGATACTCTGGAAAAGGTCTATGCAGATACTTTTCACACAGAAGCCTGCCTGGTACGTCCTCAGATCGCCTGCGGAACCCATGCTCTTGCCATTGCACTGTTTGGAAATCTTCGTCCGGGAGATGAACTTTTAGCTCCGGCAGGAAAGCCCTATGACACTCTGGAAGAGGTGATCGGAATCCGCCCGGCAAAAGGCTCTCTCGCAGAATACGGCGTCACTTATCGTCAGGTGGATCTGAAAGAGGACGGAGCATTTGACTATGACGGGATCCGGAACGCTATCAACGAAAAAACAAAACTGGTTGAAATCCAGCGATCCAAGGGCTATCAGACAAGACCTTCTTTTTCAGTAAAAGAAATCGGAGAGCTGATCGCTTTTGTAAAAAGCATTAAGCCTGATGTGATCTGTATGGTGGACAACTGCTACGGTGAATTTGTAGATACCATTGAACCAAGTGACGTGGGTGCAGATATGATCGTAGGTTCTCTTATTAAAAATCCGGGAGGCGGCCTTGCTCCTATTGGCGGATACATTGCAGGAACAAAGGAATGTGTGGAAAATTCTGCCAGCAGAATGACCTGTCCGGGACTTGGCATGGAGGTAGGAGCTTCTCTGGGTGTAAACCGCTCCTTCTACCAGGGATTTTTCCTGGCTCCTATGGTGACAAAAGGCGCTTTGAAGGGAGCTGTTTTTGCTGCAAATATTTATGAAAAACTGGGATTCCCTGTGATCCCGGACGGACGGGAGCCAAGACAGGATATCATCCAGGCAGTGACTTTGGGTGAGCCGGAGCGTGTGGTTGCCTTTTGTAAAGGTATCCAGGCTGCCGCCCCGGTGGATTCCTATGTAGATCCGGAACCCTGGGATATGCCGGGCTATGACAGTCAGGTGATCATGGCAGCGGGCGCTTTCGTTCAGGGATCTTCCATTGAGCTTTCTGCCGACGGTCCCATGAAGCCTCCTTACGCCGTTTACTTCCAGGGAGGACTAACCTGGGAACATGCAAAGCTTGGAATCCTGATGTCTGTACAGAAGCTTCTGGACAAGCACCTGATCACGCTTCCGTGATTCTGCAGGATTACAGATAACATCTGTCAGGGAGGTAACTATGAAAGAAAATCAGCCTGCAAAAAAGAAAAAAAAGCCTGTGGATCCGTCTCGTTCTCTGATCGTGGTAGGCGGAGGTGCAGCAGGACTGATGGCTGCAGTTCAGGCGGCAAAAACAGGAGCCTTTGTCACTCTTCTGGAGCACAATGATAAGACAGGCCGCAAAGTTGCAGTAACCGGAAACGGAAGATGTAATCTTACCAATCTGGATCAGTACGAAGGAGCCTACAGAGGAAGTAACCCGGAATTTGTCAGAGAAACCTTTGGACAGTTTTCTGTAAAAGACACCCTGGATTTCTTTGAGGAAATCGGGGTTCTTACAACAGAACGGAAGGGCTGGCTGTATCCCAGGAGCGGACAGGCAAAATGTGTTCCCGAACTTCTGGAAATGAAGGCCCGGAGCCTGAAAGTAAAGATCAAAACTCTGGAACATGTAAAAAAGATATTTTTTGCAGATAACCTCTGGAATGTACAGACAGAAACCTGGACTTATCAGGGTGGCGCCGTGATCCTTGCAGGAGGCTCCAAAGCCTCCGCCGTTGCAGGTTCAGACGGAAGCTGCTATGCTCTTGCCAGCGAACTTGGGCATCAAATCATTCAGCCTCTTCCGGCGCTGACAGGATTGAAATGCCAGAACGGCAGCCTTTCTCTGTGGTCAGGTGTCCGTACAGAAGCAGAGATCCGGCTTTTTATTGATGAAAAGTCAGCGGGAAAGGAAACAGGAGAGGTTCAGCTTACGGAGTATGGAATTTCAGGAATCCCTGTTTTCCAGTTGAGCAGATATGCTATCCGGGCTCTGAAAGAGAAAAAACAGGTTCAGCTATCCGTGAATTTCTTTCCTGAATACACAGAAGAAACGCTGAGGCAGCTTATGGAAAAAAGAAGAGAGCTCTGCCCTTATAAAACAGAGGAAGAACTTTTTGCAGGAATTCTTCCGGATCGACTTGTACGGCTTCTGATAAAGCAGAAAGATCCCCTGAGATCTGCAGTGGACTTTAAGCTTACCGTAAAAGATTCTCTGGGCTTTGATCAGGCTCAGGTGTGCTCCGGCGGAGTCGCCACCAACGAGGTGAATCCCTCAACTTTGGAATCCAGACTTCACAGAGGACTTTATTTTGCAGGGGAACTTCTTGACATTGACGGAGCATGCGGAGGCTATAACCTTCAGTGGGCATGGTCCAGCGGAGCCGTGGCCGGAATTCACGGAGCAAAGGAGCTTATATGATACAGATTAGTCAGCTGAAGCTTCCGGTCAGCCATACGGAGGCAGAACTGAGACAGAAGATAAAAAAAACTCTCCGCTGCGGCGAGACTTCATTTTCTTATGAAATTATCCGGCAGTCTCTGGACGCCCGCCATAAAGAGGATAAAAAATTTGTATATACTGTGCATGTGAAGGCAGAAAATGAAAAGAAAATCCTCAAAAAAGTTCACAATAATAATGTTATGTCAACTAATGAAAAGCATTATTCTTTTCCAAAACCGGGAGAGCAGCCCTTAAAAACCCGCCCGATTATTGTCGGAAGCGGCCCTGCAGGACTTTTTTGCGCCTGGTATCTTGCCAGGGCAGGTTATTGTCCCCTGGTACTGGAGCGGGGAGAAGAGGCAGAGAAAAGAATGGAAACGGTAAACCGGTTCTGGAAAAACGGTGTTCTTGATCCGGAGTCCAATGTTCAGTTTGGTGAGGGAGGCGCAGGTACTTTTTCGGACGGAAAGCTGAACACTCTGGTTAAAGATTCCTCAGGAAGAAACCGGGAGGTTCTGAAGCGTTTTACAGAAGCAGGCGCTGATCCTGAAATCCTTTATCAGCAGAAACCACATCTTGGCACGGATGTACTTGTAAATATTGTCCAGACCATGAGACATCAGATTGAAGAAATGGGAGGAACATTCCGGTTCCGTTCCAAAGTGACAGATCTCCATACAGAAAACGGAAAGCTGAAAGCAGTGGAGGTCAATCATGCAGAACAGATTCCGGCGCAGGTATGTGTTCTGGCCGTGGGGCACAGTGCAAGAGATACCTTTTTTATGTTGAAAGACAGAGGACTTGCCATGGAACCAAAAGCTTTTGCCGTGGGACTGCGTATCGAGCATCCTCAGTCCATGATCAATCAGGATCTTTACGGAGAACCGGAAAATAAAATCCTTGGTTCTGCAAGCTATAAGGTAACTCATACCTGTAAAAACGGCAGAGGCGTATACTCTTTCTGTATGTGTCCGGGGGGCTATGTGGTAAATGCATCTTCGGAACAGGGCCTTCTGGCAGTCAACGGTATGAGCTATCAGGCCAGAGACGGACAAAATGCCAACAGCGCTCTGATCGTAACGGTTACTCCTGAGGATTTTCCGGAGGAGGGAGCTCTTGGCGGCATTGCTTTCCAGCGCGATCTTGAGAAAAAAGCCTGGGAGCTTGGAAAGGGGAAGGTTCCGGTACAGCTTTTTGGAGATTTCTGTACACATCAGGCAAGCAGAGAACTGGGAGAAATCCGCCCAAATATCAAAGGCGACTATGTACTGACAGATGTACGTTCCATACTTCCCTTAGAGATTGGGGATTCCATTGAAGAAGGCGTTTATGCCTTTGGGAAAAAGCTTCCCGGTTTTGACAGAAAAGATGCGGTTTTAAGCGGCATAGAAAGCCGTACCTCTTCACCGGTCCGGCTTGTGCGGGATCAGAAAGGGCTTTCCAATATTACAGGTATTTATCCCTGTGGAGAGGGCGCAGGATATGCCGGAGGAATTACTTCCGCAGCTATGGACGGGATAAAAACCGCAGAGTGGATTGCTTCTGAATATATAATGAAATTATAAAAAAACAAAGGAGAGAGTATACATCTCTCTCTTTTTATGCTAAAATAAAGTTTGATTCTTTCCTGGCCTTGCACAGAGAACCGCAGGTAAACCATATGAAACAGACCATGAAGGATCTGCCGGAGACCGAAAGACCCTATGAGAAATGTATCCGTAAAGGAGAGGAAGCGTTAAGTGACAGTGAGCTCCTTGCTGTAATTCTCCGCTGCGGCACAAGAGGGTGCAGTTCGCTTTCTCTGGCCAATAACATACTGAAGCATATGCAGGAATCGTCCTATCCCGGACTGCCGGGACTTATTCACAGTTCTCTCGCGGATCTTGAAAGGATCCACGGGGTGGGAAAGGTGAAAGCTGTTCAGCTGAAATGCATCGGAGAGTTGTCCAAACGCATTTCCATGGCAGCGGCAAAGCCGTCTTTAAGTTTTCATCATCCGGATTCTATTGCTTCCTATTACATGGAAAGACTCCGTCATCAGGAGCAGGAGCTTCTGATCTGTATGATGCTGGACAACAGAAACCATCTTCTGTCCGAAAGGCTGATCTCCAAGGGGACGGTTAATGCCACCCTTGTCACACCTAGAGAAATATATATGGAGGCTGTCCGCTGCCATGCCGTCAGCCTGATCCTTGTTCACAATCATCCTGGAGGAGATCCGGAACCCAGCAGCTGCGACAGAGAAATCACACAGCGGATCTGTGAAGCAGGAGAAATACTGGGAATTCATCTTCTTGACCATATTATTATCGGGGATCGCAGTTACACCAGCTTCAAAGAACGGGGAATGATGAGATAAAGGGGCAGATTTATGCTGATTAAAAAAACATACGGGATAGATCTTGGGAGCAGTACCATTAAGGTCTATTCTTTTCTGAGAAACAGAACCTATCTTGAAAAGAACATGATTGCGTCAAAGGGACGCAGGATTATCGCCGTGGGCAATGAAGCATACGATATGTTTGAAAAATCACCTGTTGATATCGTTGTAAATTCGCCGATGGCTTTTGGTATGATCGCCAATCTGGAGCTCCAGGAGATCGCTCTTTACAGTATGATGAAAAAAATCGACAAATTTCTTGGCATCGGCTCGGATATCTTTTTTTCCGTACCTCTTGATATGACTGCCGTAGAAAAAAGAGCATATTATCATGTGGTAAACGGTCACTGGCTCCGAAAGAACCGGGTATATATGGTGGAGGCTCCTATTGCGGATGCTCTTGCCCTGGGAATCACCCTGGAGAACAATCCCGGAAGCATGGTGGTAAATATCGGGGCGCAGAGTACACAGTTTTCCATCATTACAGACGGAAAGATCATTATCTCCAAAAAGATTCCCATTGGAGGAAGGCAGATGAATGAGGCCATCTGCAGTGAGATCCGCAAACGTTACAGCCTTCAGATCGGAACCAGAACCGGGAAACGTCTGAAGCTTGCCATGGGAAGACTGAACGACCAGAAAAAAGATGCCCGCAAGGTTGTGGGAATCGATAGTATTTCCGGACTTCCACGAGAAGAGATCATTTCCGGATATGTAGTCAATGCGGGAATTATGAACTGTGTCAATGCGATTGCATCGGAAATGAAAACATTTCTTGAGAGAACGCCTCCGCAGATCGCTTATCATATTTCCAGAGAGGGCATTTATCTTACCGGAGGAAGCACGCGGCTTCCGTACATAGACAATTATCTTGCAAGTTATACCGGTTTTTCTTTCCGGCTTTCTGAGCTTTATGAGACCTCTTCCGTAAGCGGTCTGGAAAAGATCATCCGGAACCGGGAACTGGAAAAATGGGCGCAGCCCGTAAAGCAACGTAAATTATAATTTTTTAGGGGTATGATCCATGAAAAACCTGAAAAAGAAATTTCGATTTCGTATTCATTTAAAAAGTAAACATCTTCTGGCAATTATGACCTTCTTCTGTGTCAGCGCCATTGTTGCCACCCTTGCTTCCGGTGTGACTTCAGCGCCATTGCAGGAAGCAGCCGGGCTGATTATTGTTCCCTTTGAAAAATCCATTGCATCTATCGGCCAGTGGATGACCGGGGTTCAGAACAGTTTCCGGGAAAAAGAAGATCTGATCCAGCAGAACAAAGAACTGCAGACAACAGTAGACACACTGACAGAACAGAATAATGTGCTTTTACAGGATCAGGCTGAACTTGCCCGTCTGGAACAGCTCTATAAGCTGGATGAGGAATATACGGATTATCCAAAGGTTGCTGCCAGGATCATTTCCAAAGATCCCGGAAACTGGTATGATACATTTATGATCAACAGAGGAAGCAACGACGGTATCCGTGTGGACAACAATGTGATTGCCGGAAAAGGTCTGGTAGGTATTGTCACGGAGGTAGGCTCCAACTGGGCCACAGTCCGTTCTATTATTGATGACAGCAGCAATGTCAGCGCCATGACAGTAAGTACAGATGATATCTGTGTGGTAGAGGGAGATCTTGAACTGATCGATGAAGGAAAACTGAGATTCAGCCAGCTTTACGACAGAGAAGACAAGGTTTCCGTAGGAGAGAGAATTGTTACCTCCAATATCAGTGACAAATATGTGGAAGGACTGTTTATCGGATACGTCAGTGAGATCGAACTGGATACCAATAACCTGACCAAAACAGGTACTCTTGTTACTCCGGTTGATTTCCAGCATTTAAAAGATGTGTTTGTGATCACAACCAACAAGCAGGACGCAGTACAGGGAAAGGCTGAGGAGAACAAAAGTGATGCAGCCTCAGAAGAGGATGCTGCAAAGGAGGCAGAATAATGAAAAGTAAACTTGTTCTGTTTTTTACTATTATTGTCTGTTTCCTTTTGCAGTCCACGGTCCTTCACTCGATTTCTATTGGTTCTATTACACCGAACCTTCTTTTGATCCTGTGTATTTCCATGGGATTGATGCGCGGGCGAAAAGGTGGAATGTGGACCGGATTTTTCTGCGGTCTTCTGACAGATCTGTTTTTTGGCTCTGTTCTTGGATTTTATGCGCTGATCTATATGTATGTGGGATTTATCAGCGGATATACCTACCGTATTTATTACGATAATGACCTGAAGGTTCCCATCCTTCTTACTGCAGCCATGGATCTTTTTTATAATCTGGCTGTTTACGGATTCCAGTTCCTGTTAAGGGGACGTATGAATCTGTTTACCTATCTGTACAGAATTATTATTCCTGAAATTGTTTATACCGTATTTCTGACGGTGATCGTATACAGGATCTTTTATTATATCAATCATCATTTTATGACCCCCGTCAGGAAAGAAAGTGAGTCTATTTGGGTACTAAAATAAAAAAACTGATCAAAAAAATCCAACTGAAACGTACAACTGTGGTGATTATTGTGTTTATCGTAATGGCATTTATCCTGATCCGCCAGGTTTTTGAGCTGCAGATCATCCAGGGTGAAAACTATATCAGCGAATTTGAAAACCGTATCACCAAAACCCGTGTACTGAAAAGTACAAGGGGAAATATTTATGACAGAAACGGCGAAATGGTAGCTTCCAATATTCTGTCCTACTCCCTGACGTTTGAAGATAACGGAAGCTATGAAACTACCCGTGAAAAAAATCTTACATTGAATGGGGTTGCATACCGGGTTCTCCAGATTCTGTCAGAAAACGGGGATACCCTTTCCGGTGATTTCCACATTATACTTGACGAAAATGGAAATTACGCATTTGATGTGGGAGAAGGCTTTGCACTTAGCAGATTTAAGGCAGATATTTACGGACATCCTCTGATCGATGATCTTACGAAAGAACAGGCTTCTGCCTCTGCCGAAGATATTGTGAATTATCTGACAGGAAGCGATGGCTTCTCTATTGTTCTTTATGGTGAGGACGCCTATACACCGGAAGAGCTGAAGCAGTACGGACTTCCTCAGGAACTTTCCAGACAGGAAATCCTGGATATTGCATCCATGCGTTATAAACTCAATACAAACAGTTTCCAGAAATACATGGCTGTTACCATTGCCACAAACGTAAGCGAAAGCACAGTGGCTGCAGTTATGGAAAACCAGAGTCAGCTTCAGGGAATTGACGTGATCGAGGATTCGGTGCGTCAGTATATTGATGATGAAAGTATGGGACCGGTTCTGGGGTATACCGGACGGGCATCTGCTGAAGAGCTGGAAGCTCTGAAAAAAGAAAATCCCGACTATTCCAACGATGCAGTAGTCGGAAAGGCCGGAATCGAACAGCATATGGAGCAGTTTCTTCACGGAACAGACGGACAGGAAACCGTAACGGTTGACAATCTTGGAAAAGTCCTGAAAATTGATGAAAACACCATTGAGCCTCCTGTGGCGGGAAACGACGTATATCTGTCCATTGATTCAGACTGGCAGAGCGCTATTTATCAGATCCTGAAACAGCGTGTTGCAGGTGTGCTTCTGACCCGTATTGAAAATACGAAGAAATTTGATTTTGAAGGCGTAAAAGATGCCAGTCAGATTTCCGTGCCAATTTATGATGTTTACAATGCTCTGGTAGCAAACAGTGTCATTGATATTGAAAAATTCAATGATCAGGATGCTTCCGACATAGAAAAAAATTTATATGCCAAATTTCAACAAAAGCAGCAGGAAGTTTTTGATACAATAACTAACAGGCTGACAGGTGACAATCCGCCGGCATATAAGGATGAATCCGAAGAAGTACAGGAATATCTGACTTATATCTGCGACACGGTACTCCGAGATACTCTGGGCGTTATCTCCAAAGATGCAATTGACACTTCTGACCCTACCTATCTGGCATGGACAGAGGAAGAAAGCATCAGTCTCAGAGAATATCTGAACTATGCTGCCGGGCAGAACTGGATTGATATCTCTGTAATTTCTCCAGAGGGAGAATACCTGGATTCGGCAGAAATTTATCAGGCTATGACCTCCTACATAGTGGATTACCTGAAAACAGATCTTGGCTTTTCCAAGCTTCTGTACAAGTATCTGCTTATGAATGATCAGATCTCCGGTCAGGATCTCTGCCTTGTACTTTATGAGCAGGGAGTTCTTTCCAAAGAAGACGATGCATATTCCCAACTTGCATCCGGGGAGCTTAACTCCTATGATTTTATGATCAATAAAATCGCCAATCTGGAAATTGAGCCCGCACAGCTTGCGCTGAAGCCATGTTCTGCATCGGCTGTAGTGACGGATGTAAATACCGGAAAGGTTCTGGCCTGCGTATCCTATCCGGGATATGACAATAACAGACTCAGCAATGAGATGGATACGGATTATTACACCAAACTTTCCCTTGATCTTTCCAGTCCTTTCTTTAACAAGGCCACGCAGCAGACAACTGCTCCGGGTTCCACCCTGAAGCTTCTGTCAGCAGTGACCGGAATGATGGAGAATCTGATCGATGATGGAACCTATATTGAATGTACAGGAAAATTTGATCTGGTCAATCCGCCTATTAACTGCTGGAACAAAAACGGACATGGCGCTCTGGAGATCAGAGGCGCAATCGAACAGTCCTGCAACTATTATTTTAACATGATCGGCTTTGAGGCCGGAAAAAATGAAAAAGACGAGTTTTCAGAAAATCTCAGTCTTTCCAAACTCCAGAAATATGCAGAGGAGTTTGGTCTGGATGAAAACACAGGAATTGAAATTTCAGAGGCGACTCCTCACGTTTCGGACAGTAAGGCAGTTCCTTCCTATATCGGACAGGGTAACCACCTTTATACAACCAGCCAGCTTGCCAGATACGCTACAGCGCTGGCAACTTCCGGAACTGTGTATGATCTGTCTCTTCTGGATAAGGTGACAGATTCCCAGGGACAGACACAGAAGACGTACGAGCCTGTTGTCAAAAGCGAAATGACTGATGTGCCGTCCTATGTCTGGGAAGATATCCATGACGGCATGCGCCGTGTGGTACAGACTCACGAACAGTTTAACGGACTGGGCGTGGCACTGTCCGGAAAGACAGGTACGGCAGAGATTGACTACAGACAGCCGAACCACGGTCTTTTTATCGGTTATGCGCCTTCTGATCAGCCGCAGTATGCTGTTGCAGTCCGTATTGCCAATGGATATTCTTCCGGAAATGCCTGCACCACAGCAAATGATATTATGGAATACATTTTTGATCTGGCAGATGAGGATACCATTCTGACAGGCTATGCATCCACGGATGTCAGCAATACATCCAATGACTGATATCAGTCCGGTGTAAAATACCAGAGAGAAAACCAGAATTATGGAACATATCTTTTAGGAGGAATCAGAAACATGGGTGAGGTCATTGTTATTACATCTGGAAAGGGCGGAGTGGGAAAAACCACAACAGTTGCCAATATCGGCACCGGACTTGCCATGGCAGGCAAAAAAGCAGTTGTGGTGGACACAGATATCGGTCTTCGCAATCTGGATGTGGTACTTGGACTGGAAAACAGAATTGTATATAATCTTGTAGATGTGATAAACGGAAGCTGCAGACTGAAGCAGGCTCTGATCCATGACAGACGTCATCCGGAGCTGTTTCTCCTGCCATCCGCTCAGACAAAGGACAAGTCTGCAGTTTCTCCGGAGCAGATGATCAAACTGACCGAGGAGCTTCGGGAAGAATTTGATTATGTTCTTCTGGACTGTCCGGCAGGAATCGAACAGGGATTTAAAAATGCAGTCGCCGGAGCGGATAAGGCTCTTGTAGTGACAACTCCGGAGGTTTCTGCCATCCGCGATGCAGACCGTATCATTGGTCTTCTGGAAGCCGGAGGACTGAGAGATATCCATCTGATCATCAACCGGCTGAGACCGGATATGATCGCCAGGGGAGATATGATGTCAGTGGATGATGTGATCGAGATACTGGCAGTAGATCTCATTGGAACCATTCCTGACGACGAACAGATCGTTGTAGCTGCCAATCAGGGAGAACCTCTTTCTGGCAAAAAGTCCCAGGCAGAAGAGGAATACAAAAATATCTGCAGACGTCTTCTTGGTGAGGAAGTTCCATTTATGGAAATCCGCCAGAAAAAAGGAATGTTCCGCAGACTGGGACAGATTTTCAGAAAATAATTTCATGATCTCATAAAAAGGAGGGTGTTCTGTTGAAAACCGTTTTACAGGGAAAAGGCCGCTCCGCAGGATATGCCAGAGACAGAATGAAAATGCTTCTGGTGTCGGAACGGATCGACTGCTCTCCACAGATGATGAAAATGCTGAAAAACGATATGATACATACAGTAAAAAAATATATTACAATTGACGAGACAGAAGTCAAGATCCGCATTACGCAGGAACCTCCTGTGTTTCATGCGGACATTCCTGTCAGATCAAAAAAGGAACAAAGGACAAAATGATTAAACAGTATAAGCTTCGTTTTTACAATTTCAGACTGCTTCTGTTTCTGCTGGTCATCAGTTCCATCGGTGTGGTACTGGTAGGTACCGCCCGTGAGGATCTGATGCTCAAGCAGCTTATGGGTGTGATCATGGGTCTGGTTATCATGGTAATCCTGTCTCTCATAGATTATTCCTGGATCTCAAACTTTCAGTGGATCATGTACGGCGGCAATATTGTGCTGCTTCTGATCGTGCGCCTTTTTGGAGATACTGCAAACGGCGCAGCGCGTTGGATAGATTTTGGTTTTATCCGGTTCCAGCCTACAGAGCTTGCAAAAATTATTATTATTCTTTTTTTTGCCAGATTTTTTATGGATCATGAAGAGGATCTGAACAGTTTTCGTACACTGGCAAAATCGGCAGTTCTTTTGGCCGTGCCTCTTTACCTGATCCTGGATCAGCCGGATCTGAAAAACACGATCATGATCACAGTTGTGTTCTGTGTTCTGATTTATATTGCCGGACTGAGCTACCGTATTATCGGAGGTGCGCTTCTGATTGCAATTCCATTAGTGGTGATCTTTTTGATGATCGTGGTACAGCCGGAGCAGAAGCTTATTAAAGACTATCAGAGAGACCGTATCATGGCTTTTCTTTATCCGGAAAATGAAGAATACACAGATGACACACAGCAGCAAGATAACTCCAAGACAGCTATTGCATCCGGAGAACTTACCGGCAAGAAACTGTCCGGTGATTCTGTTGCATCAGTAAATGAAGGAAACTTTGTGGCCGAAAACCAAACGGACTTTATTTTTGCAGTAGCGGGAGAGGAATATGGATTTATCGGATGTACAACCATTATCCTTCTTCTTCTGGCAATTGCCCTGGAATGCATTCATATGGGACTCCGTGCAAAGGATCTGTCCGGAAAGATCATCTGCTGTGGAATGGGAAGTATTGTTGCTTTCCAGAGCTTTCTGAATATCTGTGTAGCCACCGGAATGGGGCCAAATACAGGAACTCCCCTTCCGTTTGTAAGCTACGGACTGACTTCTCTTATCAGTCTTTATACTGGAATGGGGCTTGTTCTGAACGTAGGTCTTCAGAGCAGCTTATATAACAAAGAACTTCAGAAAACAATGCCCGATAAGAAAGAGGAATATTTATGAGAAACGAACAGCCTGTTCGCAGACGAAAAACAGATACCGAAAGACAGAGAAGCGCTGGCTTGGATAAAAAAGTACGCAGAAACTCCGGAAACGGAGCTTCTCCTGTAAAAGAACGCAAACAGGAGCCGCAAAGGAGGACACAGGTTTCTTCACCGGCTGCTCAGAGAAGAAGAGCAGCGAGAATAAAACAGATGCGAAGGAAAAAAGTCATCCGTATCCTTCTTTTGATACTTCTGGTCGCATCACTGCTTGCAGGAGCAGGAGCTGCTGTATTTATTGTCAGAAAAACTTTTTTTCGGGGACCGGTACAAAAGTACAGCGTTTCTGCAGAATTTTCGAATTCCCGGATCACCGGTTCGGAAGGAAAGGCAGCCGGCTTTGCGGCAGATCTGTGTGTGGTTTCTGGAGATACTCTTCTGGATACCGTAACATTGGAGGGAGATCAGGAGGGACTTCTCCTGGATATAAAAAACAAACAGGTGCTGTATTCCAAAGGAGCCTATGACAGAGTATATCCTGCCAGTATCACAAAGATCATGACAGCGCTTCTTGCTTTCCAGTATGGAAATATGGAGGATGTGGTAACAATTTCAGAAGAGAATATCACTCTGGAAGAAGGATCGCAGGTGATTGGCTTCCAGGTAGGAGATAAGGTTACCATGGACGAGCTGGTGCACGGACTTCTTGTGTATTCCGGAAATGATGCGGCATCAGCCATTGCCACTCATATCGGAGGCTCCACAGAAAAATTTGTGGACATGATGAACAGCTATGCGGCACAGCTTGGCTGCACAGGCACTCATTTTACAAATCCTCACGGCCTTCAGGACGAAAACCATTATACAACGCCCTATGACATTTACCTGATGCTGAAGGAAGCTTTAAGATTCCCGGAATTTACAGAGATCACCCAGCTTGGTTCTTACACGATTTCCTATCAAAGCAGCGACGGAACAGAAGTCAATACGCCTCTGACTGCAACAGACCATTATCTGACCGGAGAGGCAACTGCCCCCAAGGGAATCACTGTTCTGGGGGGGAAAACCGGAACCACCAGCGATGCAGGAAACTGTCTGGCGCTTTTAAGCCAGAATGCTTACGGGGATCCCTATGTTTCCATTGTCATGGGTGCTTCCACAAAAGATCTTCTTTATCAGCAGATGAGTTCACTCCTCGAAAATGCCAATACAAAATAAAAAATTTGTAAAAAACACAATTTTTTCAGAATTAGGCATTGAATTTTATGATAAAATGCACTATAATTAGAACATATTAATAAAAGTTTTTGTTAAAAATTAATATTATATTGTGTCTAAGGAGGAAAACAGCATGGTTGAACTGATCGTAGGAAAGAAAGGCAAGGGCAAAACAAAAGTACTGTTAGACAAAGTGAACGGCGCAATTAAGAATGTAAATGGCAGCATTGTTTACTTAGACAAAAGCACGAAACATATGTATGAACTGAACAATAAGGTTCGTCTGATCGATGTATCCGGATATCCGATCATAAATGCAGATGAATTTGTTGGATTTATTTGTGGCATTGTTTCTCAGGATCATGACCTTGAGCAGATTTATCTGGACAGCTTTTTGACAACAGCTAAACTGGAAGGCCTTGATATTTCTGGTACTCTTGAGCAGCTTGAGGAAATTGGAGAAAAATTTGGTATTTCCTTTATCATCAGCGTATCTCTTGATAAAGAAGAAATCCCGGCTGAATTTCAGGATAAGATTGCAACAGCTTTATAATATTTAATTTTTATTTTATAAAACTACATATGATGGGGAAGGTTTTACAGGAGTTCCGCCTTTTGGCAGAGCTCCTGTTTTTTGGAATTCTATAATATGGTTCTATAATAAATGTTGGGGTGTATAAAATTTAATTCATACATCCCGACATTTTTTGGCCTCTGTTTCAAGCTTTGGGGTGAGATTTTTTAAATACTTAAATTTTCCGTACATATGACCGTTATCTGGGAAGAAATAAAAGCAAATAAAAGTGGGAGGATATCAGTCCTCCCTTAACTTTACTGCAGTGGCTGCCTGACGCCGTCTGGCGTCGTCTAAGGCCGCGTAATGCTTTTTGGTAGTATTTACATCTCTGTGCCCCAAAACGTCCGCTACAAGGTAAATATCGCCGGTTTCCTGGTAAAGAGCCGTACCATAGGTACTACGAAGCTTGTGAGGGGTAATTTTTTTAGTGGTTGTGATTTCACGGGAATATTTTTTTACGAGGTTTTCAATGGCCTGCACACCGATGCGCTTTTTTTGGGAAGAGTAGAAGAGAGCGTGTTCATGGCCGGGGAGAGGAATTATGTTTTCTCTGACTTCCAGATAATTTTTCAGAGCTTTTTCTACCTCTGGTCCAAAATAGACAACCATTTCATTTCCGCCTTTTCGGGTAACTTTAATTCCATTATTCTTAAAATCCACATCTTCAATATCAAGTCCCACACATTCAGAAACACGGATTCCGGTTCCAAGAAGCAAAGTTACAATAGCCAGATCACGTTCCTTTGTCTTTTCCCAGTAAGCCCGTTTCTGGCCGGTCAGAGTATCGCCAGCGTGTTCAATGTGATCCAAAAGCAGAGCAACCTCGTCTGCATCAAGACGGATAATACTTTTTTCGTGGATCTTTGGCACATCTACAAGTACCGCAGGATTTGTTTCGATCATTTCCCTTTTATAATAATAGGCGTAAAAACTTCTGAGAGCAGAAATTTTCCGCTTCAGGCCTCGTTCACCATTGGTTTCCATTTTATCGCCATTATGATTGTGGTAAACTTTCAGATATTCCTGGTATTCCTCGATATCAAGGGCTTTTACCTGATCCAGCACATTTATAGAAAAATCAGTCATGGATTTATCCTTAAAAGCAGGATTTGTATCCAGAAGAAACTGGAAAAAGATACGGATATCGTAGGCATAGGAAATTCTTGTTTTTGTGGTGGTTGTCGAGTCAATGGCGCGGAAATAATCCCTGCAGAAAGGCGGCAAGGTTGCAAGAACCTGACGAAGCCGCAAAGTATTTTCAATATCAGTATGTTCGTGATAAGTTTGCTTTGGTTCCATAAAAAACTCCTTATTATTTTTTAAATAAAATAGTTATAGTGCAAAAGACAAAGGGCATATAAAAAATCATATGTATCGTATAAAAATACAGCATAATTACGGTACAATGAAACTCAGCAATATATTGTTGAAAGTATGATTTTCTTGATCATTATACCACAGAAGTGGTTTTCCGGCAACATCTATATGAAAAACTCGGGTTTGTCGTATAGATATGGATTGCAACAGAAGCCCCCATTTCTGCTTTTCGGGGGCTGTTTTCTGATTCCAATCGATCTTGTTCTTCTAATTGATTGCTTATTATCAATCGAGCTTTTACTGATTTATAATATATGCTCGTCTAAAAATATGGTAAACGGCCCGTCATTAACAAGGCTTACTTTCATATCTGCTCCAAAAATACCGTGTTCCACAACAGGAACTGTTTTCTGGGCCTCACGGATCATATACTCATAAAGTTCCTCTGCCATATCCGGGGCTCCGGCTTCAATAAAACTGGGACGATTTCCTTTTTTACAGTTTGCATATAGAGTAAACTGGGAAACCAGCAAAAGTTCTCCTTCTACATCCTTCAGAGAAAGATTTGTTTTTCCTGCCTCATCTTCAAAAATACGCAGCCCCAGAAGCTTTTTCAGGTATTTGTCTGCAATTTCCCGGTTATCTTCCTTTCCGGCTCCCACAAATACCAGAAGCCCTTTTCCAATCTTACCTACAGTATTTCCATCTACAGTTACCTCGGCCTGCAGAACTCTTTGAATAAAAAGTCTCATAAAACAGTTCCTTTCTTTTGATTTTTGTAAAACACCGGGGAATCTGTCTGTTCCCCGGTGTTGATAACTTTCTGCTTTTATTTATTTTATTTTTTCTTGGATTCATCAAAAATCTGAACCGAATTGATAATGATTTTTGCCGCATTGTCAATTCCCAGCTTACCGCTGTCAATACACAGGTTATAATCCTTGGCAGAACCCCATTTTTTATTTGTGTAATAATTATAATAGCTTGCTCTGCTCTTATCTGTTTTAACAATAAGATCCTTGGCTTCTTTATCTGATTTTCCGTATTTTGAAGCAATTCTACGGATTCTGGCATCCATATCTGCATGAATAAAAATGCTGAAGCAGTCTGGGCAGTCCGAAAGTGCATAATCTGCACAGCGGCCTACCATAACGCATGGCCCCTCTTCCGCCAGCTTTTTGATCGCATCAAACTGCGCCAGAAAGATCTTATGATTCATTGGCATATCATTAAATCCTGCAGAAGAATATCCAAAGGAATAGGTATCCATAACAAGCGAATACAAAAAACTGTTTGTTGGCTTTTCATCATGATGTTCAAACAGCTCCTTACAGATTCCACTGTCATTTGCCGCGCGCTCCAGAAGTTCTTTGTCGTAGCATTTGATGCCAAAGTATCTGGCAACCTCCTGACCGATCTGTCGTCCTCCACTGCCATATTCTCTTCCGATTGTAATAATTGAACTTGTTGTATTACTCATAAGCGATACACTCCCTTCTGCGAACATACTTCTGACATATATTATACATGATTTCCAGGGAAATGCCAACTATTTTCGTAATTTTTCTAACAACTTAACAAAATATTCTGGCAAAGGTGCGGTAAATTCCATATATTCGCCTGTTACCGGATGGACAAATCCCAGAACCATTGCGTGAAGCGTCTGACCCTGAAGATGGAAAGGATTTTTGGATGAACCATACACGGTATCTCCAAGAAGTGGATGTCCGATGCTTGTCATATGTACACGGATCTGGTGAGTCCGGCCTGTTTCCAGCCTGCATTCAATGTAAGTATACTGTCCAAAACGCTCCAGAACTTTATAATGTGTGACTGCTGGTTTTCCGTTTTTATTGTTAATGGCCATTTTTTTACGGTCAGTAGGATGGCGTCCGATAGGGCCTTCTACAGTTCCTTCGTCATCTTTTAGATTCCCGGCTACAATGGCCCGATAACGCCTTTTTATGGAATGTTCTTTCAGCTGCTCTGCAAGATCTCTGTGTACGGAATCTTCTTTACAGATCAGAAGAGCTCCTGTAGTATCTTTGTCAATTCGGTGAACAATTCCAGGACGCAAAACCCCGTTGATTCCGGAAAGCCGGTTACCGCAGTGCGCCATCACTGCATTTACCAGAGTTCCTTCTGTGTGCCCTGCAGCGGGGTGAACCACCATCCCCTTTGGCTTATTTACCACCAGAAGATAATCATCCTCGTACAGAATATCCAGAGGAATGGCTTCCGGTTTAATATCCAGAGGCTCCATATCAGGAATTTCCAGACATATTTCCGTTTCCGGCTGTATTTTATAATTGGCTTTTACCGGCTTTCCATTTACAGAAACAGCCTGTTCCTTCAAAAGTTTCTGGAGATAGGAACGCGAAAATTCAGGGCATTTTTCTGCCAGATAACGGTCAATACGGACAGAAGTTTCCTCCTGTCCGGTTGTAAAATTTAAAATCTTCATGAATGATCCCTTTTTCGTTTTATAAAATCAAAATCCTCATCTTTGTAGCAGAAGCCTACCAGAATAACAAAAGCAATGCCTCCGCACACAACAAAAATATCTGCCACATTAAATATCGGAAAGTCGATCAGGGAAAAATAGATAAAATCAATGACATATCCATAAAACAGACGGTCAATAAAATTCCCCAGAGCGCCGGAAGCCAGAACTGCTCCCGTTATCAGAAGAGGCAGATAATATTTGTTTTTCGGTATATGCACATACAAATATAAAAGCACTGCAAAAAACAGAATGCACAGGGTAAGAAAAAGAATCTGCCTGCCCTGAAACATTCCAAAAGCCATACCGCGGTTTTCCAGATAAGACAGCTCTAATACTCCGGGGATCAGTGAAATGTCAGGTGCCCCCTTTAAACGGCGTTCTGCCAGGTATTTTGTCCACTGATCAAGAGTGGTAAGCAGAATGACAGAAAAGCACCACCAGAAGCCACAGAGTGTTACAGGAAAGGTACTTGTATTTCGATCCTGTTTTCCAGTCATTGCAAAATCTCCTGAATACCCGCCAAAATTTCTTCATCTGACAGGGTTTTATCTATAAAGCTGTTTCCGATTCCTTTCATCAGAATAAATTTAATATGGCCCTGTTCCATTTTTTTGTCATTTCTGGTTGCTTCCAGGATCTTCTCCGGATCCAGACCCTGCACGGCAACCGGAAGTCCGAAATCTTTGCAACCACAAAGAATCTCCTGATATTCTTCATCTGACAGAAGCCCTCTGTTCCTGGATATTGCAGCTGCGGCTATAGTTCCCACTGCAACACACTGTCCATGAAGCAGCTGAAAATCCATAAGCTTTTCTACAGCGTGGCCTATAGTATGTCCAAGATTCAGAAGCGCTCGTTCTCCCTTCTCTTTTGGATCCCTCTCTACAACGCCGGCTTTGATCTCACAGCAGCTGCGGATCACAGAAGCAAGAATCTGACTGTCAAGTTCCCGGATCTGCTTTTTCTGTCTGCGTACAGAACGGAACAGTTTGCTGTCGCAAATCAGTCCTGTTTTCAGAACCTCTCCCATTCCACAGATAAATTCTGCTCCAGGAAGGGTGCTTAGCGTTTTCATATTCATATATACCAGGCGCGGCTGGTGAAAGGCTCCTACCATATTTTTGTACTGCAGAAAGTCCACTCCTGTTTTTCCGCCAACACTGCTGTCTACCTGAGCCAGTAGCGTGGTGGGAATCTGTACAAAGTCAATGCCGCGAAGATAGGTGGCAGCGGCAAAACCGGTGAGATCTCCGGTTACACCGCCTCCCAGAGCCACCAGAAAACCTGTACGGTCAATTTTATTTTCAATTAATGTCCTGTACAGTTTCTGGACAGTATCAAGGTTTTTACTTGACTCTCCTGCCTCAAAAACAAAAACAGATACCGATTTTTCTACAGACTCCAGGATTTTCTTTACCTGCTCTCCATAGAGAGGAAAAACATTGGAATCGGACACAATACAAACATTACGATCCACCAGGTTTTCCTGCTTCAGTCCGCTGGTCAGTCCCCAAAAATCTTCTTCAAAATAAATAGGATAATAAAATTCTCCTTCACGGCGGACATTTAAGATATTGTGTTCCATGATCGAACACCTCCTGTTCTCTTACACATACTTCAGAAGACAGACTCCGATCCTGCCTTTTTTGGTTTTTCCGGAAATTTTTTCAAAAATAAATCTGCCTTTTCCTCTGACAGAAATAATATCTCCTTCTTTTGGTTCATATCCATTGGAAGAGATCAATTTTCCATTTACAAAAACCTGACCGCCTTCAATATAGGAAACCATACTGCTTCTGGAAGCCTGAAATGCAATAGAAATAAGAGCATCCAGCCGCACAGACGTACAGGTTCCGGAAACCGCAGAAAAACTGGGCGCAGGAAGTTCCTCCGGATTTTCTACTTTTGATACAGTCACAGTTGTGTGACGGACCCTGCACAGATTCTCCATAATAAAATCCGCAATCTTATCATGGCAGAATACCCAGGCCCCATGCTCTTTTACAAGTATATCACCGACCACCGAACGTTCTACACCAAGGCCTAGAATCGTACCAAGGTAATCTCTGTGGGTAAGAATCTGTGAAAATTTTGCCGCCTTTGGTTCAACCTTCAGACAGCAGATAGGATATTCCCAGTAAAATCCCAAATCTGCAGGATAAAAGGCTATGATCTGACGTTCCGCTCCGTCATATCCACCATACCCTTCTATCACAATCCCCGGAAAATGTGCTGCCTGGCTTTTTACCAGATTTTGTTCATTTAAATTAAGAAAATCCGAAAAGGTGACAATATCTCTCTGATAAGAGAGATTTGCCAGTTCCCGGATTCTCTTAATGAAAAAATCATCTTTTTCCATTTTGTATTAATATCCTGCTCTTACTGACGGAACAGATCCTCCCAGAATATTCTGGAGATCACCGGTAATGTCAACATTGGATGGTCCCAGTACAAAGATGTAGCTGGATACTTTCTGAAGACTTCCGCCCAGGGAATAACATGCGCCTGAAGTAAAATCAATGATCCTCTGTGCAAGCTCCACATCAATTCCCTCCAGATTCAGGATTACTGTGGAATTGTCAACCAGTGTGTCTGCGATCTCGCGGGTATCCTCCATGGATGCAGGCTTGATCACACAGACTTCCATATTCACAGACTGAGAGCTTCTACGGCTGCTTCTCATAGGAGTGATCTTACTGGATGAAGTACGAATAGGCTTTTCCTGTTTTACAGGAGTAACTCTGGAAACAGAAGAAGCTGATTTCGGACTGAATTTCTGAGAGGATTCTTCTTCCTCTTCATCATCCAGCTCGTCATACTCATCGTAATCATCATCTTTTTTCTTACCGAATTTCTGAAAAAATTTCTTTACCGGTTTTTCATCTTCGTCATCATCCAGAAAGTCATCATCGGATTCATCCAGGATATCATCATCCAGAAAATCGTCCTCATCGTAATCGTCGTTCAGTTTCACTGCATCTAAAAGCTTATCTAAAACGTTCATTTTAATCTCCAATCTTATTCTTTGTTTCGTTATCGCACGTAATTTCTTTCACCGAAAATTCCCGTGCCCACACGAACCATTGTTGCGCCCTCTTGGACAGCGACCTGATAATCTCCAGTCATCCCCATACTCAAAACGCTCATACTAACATTATTAATGTTTTTTGCCTCAATGTCAACACTTAATTTTTTTAATTGTCGGAAAAAACCACGGTTGTCTTCTGCATTTTCCACATAAGGAGCAATGGTCATAAGTCCCTGTACCTTTATATGAGGAAAATCTGCAACAGCCTCAATAAGAGGAAGAACCTCGTCCATTTTCAAACCGAATTTGCTTTCTTCCTGAGCGACATTCACCTCCAGGAGAATGGGAACACAGACCTGACGCTTTGCAGCTTCCTGTTCAATAGTCTGAGCAAGACGCAAGGAATCTACAGAATGGATCAGGGAAACCTTATCAACAATGTATTTAACCTTATTTCTCTGCAAATGACCGATCATGTGCCACTTGATATCATCAGGAAGCTGTGGATGTTTGTCCATGATCTCCTGTACCTTATTTTCGCCGAAACATCTGGCGCCTGCATCGTAGGCTTCCTTCAGCATGGACACAGGCTTTGTTTTGCTTACAGCGATCAGAGTAACCTCTTTGGGATCACGCCCTGCTATTCTGCATGCTTCATCAATATTTTTTCTGACCTGTTCCAAATTTTCTGTTATCATAATTTCCTGCCTCCAGACTAATATAAAATCTCTTCTTCATTTACTTTGTCTGCATCACGGACAATGTGATCATACCGTGAAAGTCCATAAGAAGTATTTTTTGATACGATGGCGTATTCTTCATTCTGGTCAAGAACCTCTATCCTGCGGAAAACAGCATATCCCTGATTGGTACAGTATACGCCTTCCAGAACCCCGACATCTTTGATCACATATCGGCTCTGATCTTCCTGACAGACAACCACATCGCCTTCTTTGAATTTCTTTTTATCTATATAATAAATATAATCCGGTTTCTTTCCTTTTTCTGTTTCTGTATTTTTATCCTCAATCTGCGCATAAATATCAGCCGGAACAAACGTAGAGGTGCTATTTCCATTTTTGTCCGCGCCTTCCACCATAAATCCTGTCTGTTGAGTTTCCCTGTCTGTTGTGGCATATTTGGATGGAATCGTATAAAATTCCTTAGTTACAATGGAAGACAGAGGGATTTTCAGACCGGTAACCGTATTTGTTACAAGCTCGATCTCTATAAAACGGTCAGAAGCATAACGGATCAGCCCCTTGTTAAAATCAATCCGGCCATATTTCTGACCGTCGATCTCTATAATAGAAAAGTCTCCGTTCTGAGTTTTATCATCTTTCAGAAATTTTACCCGGACAGTAGTCCTGTCAGCAAGCTTCGCCTCCTGTTTTTCACTGAGAGGAATCAGGATACTCCACCGTTCATCCGTAATAAGAGTATAAACAGGATCTCCTGCTTTTATGGAACCGTCTGTTTTCAGATCTGTTTCATGGTACGCATTCTGATCAAAATCTACTGTCGATAAAGTGGATATGCTTTTATTTTCATAGCCGTCCATGGAATAAAGGACAATCCCGTCACTGTCTGCTTTTGTAACTGCCTGACCTCCCAAGGACATCGAGCCTCCTTCAGCGGTTCCTGCATACTGAAGGATATTTCCCTCTAAAGTATATTTAAAGCTGTATGTATTATTAAATTTACTTGGATTAAAGCCTTTTGAGAAACTCATCATATCATTGCGGATACTGGTAAGCTCCTCCGGGGTCAGTTCAGCGCTGTTTTCTGTTGGCTTAGAGCTGCTGATCCCGTAAACCGGTCCATTGGCATTGATCTTATTTCCTTCTCTTGCATAGTAGGTAATAAAACCGTCAGAATCTGCTTTATAAATGGACTCTTCACGTATGGCAAGTCCTGTGTATGTTTCATTTCTGGAAAGAGGTCCGGAAATAACCTGATAGGATTCTACTTTATCAGATGCCAGATATACGATCATACTGAATATCATATATAGAAGCAACACGCCAAAAATAATGGTTCCGATATTCAGGCCGAAAATATTTTTTATTTTTGAAAGAAACCCATGGCTTCTTGATGATTTACTGTGATCAGGCAAAAAAATGCCTCCTTTAAATAACTTTTTCAGATATACGAACCCATTGTATCATTTTAAGCCCTGTCTGACAAGGAAAAGAGACAGTTTTTTCACTGTGGATCATAAACAGACCGATTGTTTTTTTGTAATTTGCGAACATATTTTCCGAATATCTGTTTGCTATCTGTAAAAAAGTATGGTATAATAACGAAAACGGAATGTTGCGGAAATTTTGGAGGTAAAAATATGGCATACGGCAGAATCAGTAAGAAGCAGCAGGAAATACTGGATTATATTAAAAACGAGATTCTGAACAGGGGATTTCCTCCGGCAGTGCGTGAGATCTGCGAGGCAGTCCATCTGAAATCTACATCCTCTGTTCATTCTCATTTGGAAGCTCTGGAAAAGAACGGTTACATCCGTAGAGACGCAACGAAGCCAAGAGCGATAGAGATCCTTGATGACCAGTTCAATCTTGTACGCAGAGAGGTTGTGAATGTTCCTCTGATTGGAACAGTGGCTGCAGGACAGCCTATATTTGCAGTAGAAAATATTGAAGGATATTTTCCGGTCCCGGCAGAGTTTATGCCCAATGCCCAGAGTTTTCTTCTGAAGGTAAAGGGAGACAGTATGATCAACGCAGGAATTTTTGACGGAGACCAGGTTCTTGTAAAACAGCAGTCCTCTGCTGAAAATGGCGATATGGTAGTAGCTCTTGTGGAGGATGCAGCTACAGTCAAGACTTTCTATAAGGAAGACGGCTACTATCGTCTTCAGCCTGAAAATGACGAGATGGATCCGATTCTTGTTCACGGTAATCTTCAGATCCTCGGCAAGGTATTTGGCGTATTTCGTTTTTATAACTAATCAGAACAGCTTTAAAAGAATCCCCGGAAACTGTTGCTTTTCGTTTACAGCTTCCGGGGATCCGTATTTTTTATCAGAAATTATTTCTCCAGACAGGACAGGTTTTATAAAGCTCTTCCTGCTGGATATTTTTTTAATTATTAGTTTACATAAATTAATTATTGTAAACTAAAATTTCTATATACAGACAATTTCACACAGATTTATTCTGCCAGAAATTCTTCCATTTCCAGAACTTTTCCATCACGCCAGATTCTCTCCAGATCATAAAACAGACGGTTCTCTTCATCAAATACATGAATGATCAAATCGCCGTAATCCATAAGGATCCAGCTGGAATTTCTGGTACCCTCAATCTGTTTTGGTTCATATCCTGCTTTTGTAAGCATCTCTTCCACATTGTCAACCATAGCCTGAACCTGATTCTGATTGCTTCCGCTGGCAATTACAAAATAATCTGCCAGGACAGAAACCTCATGAATATCAATTACTTTTACATCCATGGCTTTTTTGTCATCAAGAGCTCTTAAAGCAATCTTTGTCATTTCCTTTTCTCTATTCATAGATCAAAGCCCCTTTCCGGCAAAGGAATCAGTTTCCCCGCCTTTTTGTATGTAAATCTCTGTAGTAAGCAAATGCATCTTCTGTTGCAGAATCAATTTCCCCCGGAGTTTTTTCCAGATAATCCAGGGTATCTTTCAGGATCACATACATGCATTCATCCAGATCCTGAAAGGCGATCTTTCGGATTTTTGACAAATTCTGCGCCCTGTCCCTGCCCGGTTCAATGTAATCTGCAATATAAACAATCTTTTCCAGAAGACTCATATCCGGCTTTCCTGTTGTATGGAAAGCAATGGCAGAAAGAATTTCTTCTTTTCCGATTCCATATTTATCCTTTGCCACAAAAGCGCCCAGCTTTGCATGGAGAAGAAATGGATGTTCTCTTTCAAAGTCTGTTACCGGAATACGGTTTTCCTCGCACATATCCAGTTTCTTTTTGTTGGGAATACATTTTGCGCAGTCGTGAAGAAGTCCTGCCAGCTGCGCATCCGGTATCGAACAGCCATGAGCCATTGCCAGAGCCGCGCAGGTATACATAACACCAAGCGTATGATGAAACCGATTTTCGTCCAGATGCTTTGAAAGTTGTTTCTGTATTTTTATAAAATCGTATTCAGCCATTGTATTTAGTTCCTCCTTCCGATGCAAGATAAATATGATGCTCCCGGATATAGGAAACCACCGGATCCGGAACATAGTATCGGAGACTTTTTCCCTCCTGTATCCACTGACGGATCAACTGACTGGAAATATCAATGTTCAGCGTATCCAGCCGGATAAAACATCCTCCATACTGATGAGAAAGATAAGTCATTTCCTGATCCAGACTGGATGTGGGAACATGGTTTCTGGCAGCAACCACAATGGTACATGCCTGGCAGATCCGAGAAGGCTCTTTCCAGGTGGCGAAATCATAAAGAGAGTCTGCGCCGATAATAAAGTAATAGTCTGTGTCCGGGTTTTCCTGTTTCAGCCGTTCCAGGGTTCGATAGGTATAAGAATATCCGTCTTCGTTCATTTCTATCAGAGAAAGTTCAAAATGAGGATTTCCCTCAATGGCTTTTTGCACCATGGAAATCCTCTCTTCATTACTTGCTCTTCCCTGACGGTTCCTTTTATGCGGAGGGTTTCCGCTTGGCATAAACCACACACAGTCAAGTCCCAGCTGTTCATATGCCTTTTCTCCGAGAATCAGATGGCCTACGTGAACAGGATCAAAGGTTCCTCCCATGATTCCTATTTTTTTTCGATGTGAAGCCATGTTCATTCCTCCTGTATTATGGCAGAATGATTTTTTTCTTATCTTTTTTGCCTTCCCGGTAAAGAACGATCTTACGTCCAATTACCTGAACAACCTGAGAATGTGTTCTCTCTGCAAGAACCTCTGCCATCTGGCGGGGATCGTCCAGGCAGTTCTGAAGAACACTGATCTTGATCAACTCTCTGGCTGCCAACGCTTCATCTACAGAAGCTGTATTCTCCGGTGTAACGCTTCCCTTACCAAGCTGAAGGACCGGATCCATTTTCATTGCCAGACTTTTCAGATAAGCTCTCTGTTTACTTGTCATAACTGTAACCAGCCTTTCTAAAATATCACTTATTTATAATAATCAAAGTCAAATCCGTACATGCGCACGGTATCGCCTTCTTCTATGCCGGCGTTTTCCAGTTCATCAAGAATGCCTCCGTCCTTAAGGAAACGCTGGAAGAAAGCAAATCCTTTTTCTGAATCCAGATTGGTATAACCCAGCATTTTTTCAATCTTCGGTCCTTCCACAACAAAGACATGGGGATCGTCCTCCGCCTTTGTAACAGTATAAGGAAGGTTCTCTGTAATAAGAACATCCTCCGGGAAGAATTCCTGTTCAAAAACAATGCGCTCTGCAGGACTTTCATCAAGAAGCTTCCGGATACCAAAAAGCAATTCACGGATTCCCTGGCCTGTTGCCGCAGAAACGGGATATACCTGGATTCCCTTGGGTTCAAATTCAGCTCTCAGGCGATCTACCGGATTTTCTTCGCCATCATCAAAGATACAGTCAATCTTGTTGGCTGCGATCAGCTGAGGTCTTGCTGCGATTTCCGGATTATAAGCTTCCAGTTCTTTGTTGATCTTATAAATATCATCCACCGGATCACGGCCTTCTGTAGAAGCCGCATCTACAATGTGAACCAGAACTCTGGTTCTTTCAATGTGGCGGAGAAATTCATGGCCAAGACCTACGCCTTCAGAAGCGCCCTCGATCAGCCCCGGAATATCTGCTATTACAAATCCTCCGTTCTCTGTATCCACAACGCCCAGATTGGGGCTCAGAGTTGTAAAATGATAATTGGCGATCTTTGGCTGTGCATTGGTAACTCTGGAAAGGAAAGTTGACTTTCCAACATTCGGGAAACCGACCAGACCCACGTCTGCGATCACCTTCAGCTCCAGAAGAACCTCCAGCTCCTGGGCAGGCTGTCCAGGCTGAGCGTATTTCGGCACCTGCATAGTAGCAGTTGCGTAATGCTGATTGCCTTTTCCGCCTCTTCCACCTTTTAACACAACCTGTCTTTTGTTGTTTCCGGACATATCGGCAATGACTTTACGGGATTCCGCTTCCATAATAACTGTTCCCTCCGGAACCTTAAGAACAATATCCCTGCCGTCTCCGCCGTGGCAGCGTCTCTTTCCGCCTTCTTCTCCGTCCTCTGCTTTAAATTTTCTTTTATGCCTGTAATCTCCCAGAGTGTTCTGTCCCTCGTCCACTTCAAAGATAACGTCTCCGCCTCTTCCGCCGTCCCCGCCATCCGGACCGCCGTTGGGTACGTACAGCTCTCTGCGGAAGCTTACATGGCCGTCTCCGCCCTTACCAGAACGGATAATGATTTTTGCTCTGTCTGCAAACATAAAGTCGCTCCTTATACTGTAAACAAAAGGCTTCAAACCATGAACGATTTGAAGCCCTTACGCCAAACTGATTATTCTGCCTCTACCGGAACGATAGAAACCTGTTTCTTATCGCGTCCTTTTCTGGTGAATCTTACAACACCATCTGTCAGTGCAAATAATGTATAGTCTTTACCGCAGCCTACGTTCACGCCTGGGTGAATCTTAGTTCCACGCTGTCTGTAAAGGATGTTGCCAGCTTTTACAAACTGTCCGTCTGCTCTCTTGGCACCAAGTCTTTTGGACTCGGAATCACGGCCGTTCTTTGTAGAACCAACACCTTTTTTATGTGCGAATAACTGAAGGTTCATTTTCATCATGTCGTTACACCTCCCTGACTTTTACTTTTAAATAACGTTTTGAATAGCTATGCTCAATTTCTGTCAGTCCAAGAACAAGGGCATCCATAAGGAGTGTCCCTCCCTCTGATACGGGCTCTGTAAAAATAAAAGAAACATAACCGTCCTTTTCTTTTACGGAAATCTGATCATGAGTCAGAGTTTCAAGGGAATTCACGGTATTGATCACCAAAACGGAAACCGCAGCACAGATTATATCCTGCCCTTCCTCAGCGTAACCGGCATGTCCCTGTGAAGTAAACTCTGTATAAGAATTGTTCTTCTTCGTGACTGTCACTGTAATCATACAAACACCAGATTAAGCGTTGATCTTTTCGATTTTCACTTTAGTGAACTGCTGTCTGTGACCGTTTTTCTTGTGATATCCAGTTTTTCTCTTGTACTTGTAAACGATGACTTTTTTAGCCTTTCCGTTCTCAACTACAGAAGCGGTAACACTGGCATCTTTTACGTCTTCTCCAACTTTTAATCCGTCATTGCTGACTGCGATCACGTTATCGAAAGTTACGGTTTCACCAGCTTCAACACCGAGTTTTTCAACTCTGATTACGTCGCCCTCGGCAACTTTGTACTGTTTACCACCTGTTGCAATAATTGCGTACATCTGTGGCACCTCCTGTAAAATTTACTCGCCAAATATGGTGGGCAGGTATAAAACCTTACCACTTCAACCTCTTTGTGCGGCATCCTTTGTATGATAGCACGATTATTTTCATTCGTCAAGATATGTAATGAAAATTTTTATTTTTTTAAACAATCGACTTATTTTTTACGAAGACGTTTGCGGCGCATGCGCTCGTTTCTGCTTCCACCATTATATAAACCCAGAATAACATTAAGGATCATAAGCAGGGAAACAGGGATATAGCTAATCAGTCCTATCAGAAATCTTCCTTTATCCGATAATGCTGATCGTATTCCGGAATGTATATATAACTAACATTCTTCTATCATAGATATCCCTTCCGTATCTCAAAGATCTCTTCCCGCACAGGTTTTCTTACTTTTTTTCGGGTCATCTCCAGAATGTGCAGAGGTGTAATATCCACCGCTCTGGCTTTTACAGGATCTTTTCTGAGATATTTCTGAAGCACATGAAACAGCTCGTCCTGATGGTCCGGATTCTGCATATTAATAAAATCAATCAGTATAATTCCCGAAAGATTGCGAAGCCGTATCTGACGGGCAATTTCCTCAGAAGCTTCAAGATTGATCTTCCGGTAGGTTTCCTCTGCCTTTTTCTTTCCTGTGTATTTGCCGCTGTTTACATCAATGGAAACAAAAGCCTCTGTCTGCTGGATCACAAGAAAGCCACCACTTTTCAGCCATATTTTTTCCTGCTGCACCTCTTCCAGAGCATGCTCCAGCCGATAGAGCTTATAAACAGGCAGAAGCTTATCTTCATAAAATTTCAGTTTTTCAAGCTCATCCGGAATAAAATCCTTCAGATATTCCTGCAGCTTCTCATAGATTTCCGGAATGTCCGTAATAATTTCCTCCAGATTACGGCTGTATACATCACGGACTGCTGCCACATAAAAAGGCTCTGCTTCATAGAGAAGACTGAAACAGGTACGGTTCTGTCCGCTGACTGCTGCCTTCTCATATGTTTTTTTCAGACAGAAAAGCTCATGAAGAAACTCTTCCTTGGAAGCTTCGGCTGCATTGGTACGGGCAATCAGCCCGTATCCTCTGTTTTTAAGCTCTCTTTCCGGTTCCAGCCACTTATTCAGAAGATTGCTTTCTTCCTTCGTAAGCTTCCCGGAAAATCCAATTTTGCGATTTCCGGTTGTAAGTACCAGATATTTTCCCGGAAAGTTCAGGTTTGTAGTAAGAGCAGGAAGCTTTCCTTTCATAGCGTCTCTGCTTACCTGAACCAGAAGCTCGTCTCCTGCCCTTAATGGAGCATTGCCTTTTCGACCGGCGGTAAAAATCACCTGCTCCGGCGGAACAAGGGGCAAATATCCGGTAAGCCCGTCCCCGAAGCGTACAAAAGCCGCCTGAATATTCTGGGCGATCTTTTCAATCTGCCCCACATAAATATTATTCAGAATACTTCTTTTCCCAGCTGCCTCAAGTCTCAGCTCCATTACTTTCTGATTTTCTGTAATGGCACACACAATGGCCGGACAGCCAAAAAGCTTCAGTTCTGTGATGATCAGCTTACTCAATTTTTTCTCCCAGGGCTTCCAGCGGAAGAAAGCGCGGATTTTTGTCCTCGCCTGCATCCGCATAAACCTCTCTCCGTTCAATCATATAAGAAAACTCCTGCGGTTCTCTGCCCATCCATCGCACAAAAGTATCCATTACCAGTTCCGGTTTTGTGTAATTGGAGCTTGCAGAAGCCAGCTGCATGAACACTCCTCCATCACAAACCTTCATCTGATAAATAAACGGCCGGATATCCACAGTTTTTTCACTTCGCTTTGTTTTTTTGGTTACTGTAATCTCTTTCTGTGCAAGAAAATCTGCCAGTTTATCCTGCCAGTTTCCGCAGGGTTCTTTTCCCGGCCGGAAAGCAACAAAATAATCTGCTGCAGCCACAAGAGCCATGGCAGTGCTTGCCTTTCCATCCTCTACCTGCCTTGCAGAGCAGACCGTAACACCCTCCACCATAACTGCATTGAGCCGTTTCTCTATTTCATCAGTAGGAACCGTTTCCGTAAGTTCCATGTCAAAATATTCTCCCAAACTTGTTGTTCCCACGCCAAGAGGAGCTGCAAAGGACATGATCATATGAGGACTGTAGCCTCCGGAGAATGCCACCGGAAGCTCTGCCCTTCTGATTGCCTTCTGGAAATAACGCATAGTATCCAGATGTCCCACAAATTTCATATATCCGGTTTTTGTAAACTTAATTCTTACCTTCACAGCACACCCCTCCTCCGTATTTTCTGGCTCCGCAGCCTGAGCATTTCTGACGGCAGTTAGGAGTTACTGTCTCCGCCTTTGCCTGTTTCCATTCACGGATCAAAAATTCTTTGCTTACGCCTGCATCAATGAAATCCCAGGGAAGGATCTCATCTGTTTCTCGCTGACGGAGAGTGTAGAACTCCATGTCGATGCCTGTTTCCGCAAAAGCTTCTTTCCAGATATCATATCGGAAACTTTCAGACCAGGCATCATAAAGCGCACCCTTTTCATAGGCTTTCAGGATTACCTGAGAGCTTCTTCTGTCTCCCCTTGCCAGAAAACCTTCCAGAACTGTCACATCCGGTTCATGCCAGCTGTACCGGATACTTCTTTGATTTAACTGAGAACGTATCTCATTTTTTACTATTTTGGCTTTTTCAATAAATTCTTCTTCCCTGAACATAGGCGCCCACTGAAAGGGCGTAAATGGTTTTGGCACAAAGAAAGAAGTGCTGACATTGATCTGTACCTTGCCGTTACGTTTGTCCTTTGGAATCTCATAGTAGCGTTCTGCAATTTTTTCCGCAAGGTGGGCAATACCCTTCATATCCTCTTCGGTTTCTGTTGGAAGCCCCAGCATAAAGTAAAGCTTTACGCGGTTCCATCCGCCTTCAAAGGCCTGTCCTGCTCCATGCAGGATATCTTCCTCTGTAAGCCCCTTGTTGATCACATTACGAAGACGCTGAGATCCTGCTTCCGGAGCAAATGTAAGACTGCTCTTTTTTACATCCTGAACCTTACTCATAACATCCAGAGCAAACGCATCAATACGCAGGGAAGGGAGAGAAATGTTTACTGCCTTTTCACGGAATTCATCAATCAGAAAATTTACAAGTTCCTTCAGTTCACTGTAATCACTGGAGCTTAACGAACTTAAGGAAATTTCTTCATGTCCGGTATTTTTTAACATGATCCGCGCAGCTTCTTTTAATTTTTTAATATCTCTTTCCCGTGTCGGACGATAGATCATTCCGGCCTGACAGAAACGACAGCCTCGGATGCAACCTCTCTGGATTTCCAGAGTTACACGGTCCTGGGTAGCCTTAATAAAAGGAACCACCGGCTTCTCCAGAAAATTGTAGTCCTTTTCCATATCCATAACCAGCTGTTTTTCTACCTTCTCCGGCACCTCCGGCTGATTTGGTCCAAAGGAAGCAATGGTTCCGTCCTCTTTATAAGTTACATCATAAAAGGCAGGTACATAGATTCCCGGAATCTGAGCTGCCTTTAAAAGAAATTCTTTCTTTGTTCCGCCTGCCTTTTTATTGGCAATATATGCGTCAAACAGCGCATTATAGGCAATCTCGCCTTCTCCGATATAAAAAATATCAAAGAACTCTGCCAGCGGCTCCGGATTATAAGCGCAGGCCCCTCCGCCGATCACCAGAGGAAATTCCTCGCCGCGCTCTTTGGCCAGAAGCGGAATCTTTGAAAGATCCAGAAGCTGCAGAACATTGGTATAACACATTTCATAGCCCAGTGTGATACCAAGAAAATCAAAATCTTTTACCGGGTCCTGAGATTCCAGAGCAAAAAGAGGGATTTCCTGTTCCCGCATGATCTTATCCAGATCCATCCATGGGGAAAACAGGCGTTCGCACCATACGTCCTTCCTTTTATTAAACATATCATAGAGAATAGCCATTCCAAGATTGGACATTCCGATCTCATAGACATCCGGAAACGCAAGACAAAATCTGAGTTCTGTTTTGCTCTTATCCTTCATCACTGAGTTGACCTCACCGCCAATATAGCGGGCGGCTTTGTCAATACTCATTAAAATTTCATCATTTAATGCCAGTTTTCTCATAGTTATCCTTTCGAACTCCGCAAAAATAATTATATGCGGAAAGTCATAATTAATCTATTGTATTATATACATTTTGTGCAAGAAGTTCAAGGGCGAGAAAAAAGCATGCACGTTAAACCTCTTCCTCGCCCTTGAAATTATTCGTTTTCGTCGAATTTCGTATATTCCTGTTTTTCAAACCATCTCTGAAATTTCTGTGCCAGGGAATCATCAGAAAATTTTAATGTATGTATTTTTCCGTCGATATCTTCATAAACCACATGATAGACCTCTCCTCTTGCATGTTCTGCGATTTCTGTCTCCACCCGGGAACCGATCACACGCTCAATATAATCCCTGTGGCATAGAATAAACCCCGCCCGGTCACACTCCAGATACCAGTCTCTTTCCCATTCCGGGCGATTGTAATCCGTTCGGTCCTTCCAGTAAATGCCAAGTCGATGTTCCTGCTTCCAGACCTTGATCAGACTGATAAATGGCAAACCATAGGAGAATGGCAGAGTAAGTGCCAGCCAAAATAGTATGATCTTTATATCATCGGAATCAGAATGTCTGTAAAAGAATGCAAAACCTCCTATAAATATACCGGCGATCAGCATGATAACAAACACTGTGATTCCGGACCAGAAGAATATCCCGAACAGGGAATAGTCATAAATTGTTTTTTCTTTATTGTTATTACTTTTCATTATTTTTCTCCAATATGCTGCTCAGAGCTTTTTTCGTAAGTCTGTTTTTCCCCATGGTGTTTTTAGCACCGTATTACTCTCTCTTACTTTTCCTGTTATAGATCTACACGCATAATGTATTCCTCTGGACTTTCATCAACAACAGTAAAGCCAGCTTTTTGATACATTCTCACTGCATAATTATTTTTTTGTACCGATAAGGAAATTCTGGAATAACCAGCAGCTTTTTCTTCTGCTAACAGTTGGTTTAACAATGACGTTCCAATCCCCTGTCCTCTGTACTCTCTGTAAACAGAAACAGCAAGAGACGGCGTATCTGTATCAATATGTCCATAATCATTCATAACCCTTACCCAGACAGCGCCCACAACATTTCTCTGAACTTCAGCAACCAAAGCTTTATCATGTTGTCTTTTTCCAAATTCCGCAATATATTCCTGAAGCTCAGGACAGTTTATTACAGATCTGTCTGGCGGCTCCATGCCCTCTGGGATATAAATTGCCTCGTATAAAAAATCATCAAGCAGACAATATTCTTCTTTTTTCATCTCTCGTATCAGATAATCCACTGCTTCGCCTCCGATTTCATGCTATACTCCCGTCAGGAATTTTTCCGTCCACGGGCACTCTGCTTTTTCCTCCTGTTATCCGGCAGGGAAAAAGTCCTGATATAATCCTGTCGGATCTCCGTTACATCCCGGGAAAGAAAAGCTGTGATCCGCTCCTGATCAGAATTCTGTTCCGGGAAAAAGGAAACAAATTTCTGTGCCAGTTCTTTCTCTTTTCCATGTAGTTTCAATGGTTCCTCATATCCTATCAGCTCCTTCAGAACAGAAGTAAGATCCCGGTATCTGGAATCGTCGATATACAAACCGACTTTCACTTTGGCAGTTGTTCCATCAAGGTAAAGTACCTTCAGTAAAGTATCGTGTTGTCCACGATCCATTGTAACTCCAAACGCCAATTTTTTGGAAAACAGCTTTCCACCTATCAGCATCCAGTTCTCACTTCGATAAACGTCAAGATTCTGTTTCATAAAAGTATCTTCAAACCCTATTTGTTCAAAGCATTCTCCATCCATAAGCATCTGCAACTGATTTTTTTCAAGAATCTGTCCCAGCACCGGTATGCTGTGATACGGTGTACAGATATATCGTTTCACTTTTTTAAAAAATACAGCAACCAGAACACCTGTAACAAAGAAAAATAGTAAATATTCCCCGTCCAATTCTATTTTTCCGGTTATCGTCACCCAAATACCCCTCAGAATTATCACGATACCAAAACTCCACAGTCCAAAAACCAGCAGTTTTTTCAACGGATAAAAATGAATCCACTCAATGACGCTCAACTTTTGTTTACCACTCATTGGTTTATCACTTAAAAGCTGACGGGAAACCCATTGATTGAGCATCACCGGAATATTTGCGATTCCAAACAAAAAAGCAGCAATACCGGCATAAAGGGCAATGCCGATCAATCCAATATCAAGGTAAGACTCCAGAAGTAGAAGAAAAATAATCACCAGAATCGGTATGATAAAAAATAGTAAATCTGATTTCTTTTTTCCCTTTCGGATGTTTAAGTCATTTAACGCTGAGGCGATGCACAGGGCAGCGATCATTGTTGCTGACATACCGCCGCTCACCCAGTTTTTAAGACCTGAGAACCGCATTATATGCTCAACTTTGTGCATAGCGGGAAATTTCCCGGTAATACCTGCATAAAGACAAAACCCCAAATAGCTTAGCGCAATCAGTGCCACTGTCAACTTCAGAATTGTTTTTCCTGAAAGCTTTCGTTTCTCCATGTTTTCAACTCCTCCTGCGGAATTAATATTGTATGTAAATAATCAAACAGCTTATTCCCCACGGCGCTGCCGGATGATAAAGTAAAGCAGAAAACAAAATGCAATAAAGGAAATTCCCATGCAGGGGAAATAAGCGGTATCGGATATTCCGGCAACAGCCGGATGACTCAGGATACACAGAATAACACCTGCTGCAAAGGCCAGTCCGCTCAGAAGGATATACAGAGGATTTCGATTTTCTGACGGCTCCAAAGTGTTTTCCCAGGTTTTTCTCCTTTCCAGTTCCTGAAGCAGCATTTTTTCATCTGGGATTCCCTTAACCAGAAAGTAGGTATGACGTCCTATATGCTTACCGAAATAGCGCGACTGACAGCGGACTGCATAATGACTGCTGTTTTCTTTGATACTCAACACCTTCAGGATTTCCTCTGCTCCTTTTGGAAGAAATGGCTGTTTACTCTCCTTGCGTAAAAATGCCTGGGTTTTCATAGAGCTGATGGCAAACGCCAAAAATCCGTCCCCATGGCTGGGAATACCGCGGGCATCCATAACCCATAAGCGGTCTTCTTCTGTAAGGAAAAAAATTACAGCATCCTGCAGCCCGCGCCGCCCCATGCGTACAGTCAGTGCAATTCCCAGTATACCGGCAAAAAGCACCAAAATCATAGAAAAGCTTTGCTGAGGCAATCCAAAAGAAATAGACAAAAAGCTCCCCAGAAAGAGTAACACTGTCATTAGCAGAACGATTCCAAGAATACCTCCAACCGTCCGATACCCATATCGACTTTTCTTCCCTGTTTCCGAGGACATCCATACTTTTTTCAGCTCCATAAACACCTCTCCTTTTCACCCGCCATATATTTTCTGATTTTGTTTTTTCTACTTTTCATAATTTTTATCATAATATCAGAGATTCTTATTACAGCCCAAAATCTGTTTCTCCTTTTACGATATTTTTCTTTGTAAGTATTTTATAACAGCATTATATATTATCAGATGTTTTTTGTATATATTTTTTTGATACAGGAAACATGTAAAATTCAGATAACCGGTTCTGCGTATGCTGATATACAGTCCATACCGAGAAAAAGGGGAGCAAAATCTTTGCCGATTCTGTTCCCCTTTTTGTTCTACTAAACAATCTGAGCCTATTTTTTATAAAACTCTTCCAGCTCTCCCAAAAACACCTGAAGGATTTCCTCCCAGTTCACTCCTTTTTCTGCCATCAGTACCATAATATAATAAAGGAAATCTGAAATTTCATATTTCAGTTCATCCTTATCCGGATTCTTGGCAGCGATTATGATCTCCGCACATTTCTCACCTGTTTTTTTCAGAATTTCGTCAAGTCCTTCATCAAAAAGACAGCCTGTGTAAGACCCCTCTTCCAGGTGTTCTTTTTTGTAAAGGATCATGTCATAAACCTGCTGAAAAACTCTGAGAGGATTGACGTCATCATATTCCTTTTTTATAGGAGGCTTAAACCAGGAAATTGCACTTTCACAGATATTCATCGGAATTTTTTCTTTTTTGCACAGCTCTTTAAACACTGTAAGATCTGTATCAACTGCACTGACAAAGGCTCCGCTTAAACCGCCCACAGCCTTTTGTTTCATAAGATCCACCAGAGCCTTTTCATGATTTTCCTCTGTATGGAGGATCACCTGCATAGAAGAAACCTTTTCCACCTCATTCTGTACCATGTCCAGAGCCAGAATGCCTCCTGCGTAATTTTCGATCAGATTTTTATTCTCTGTAAATTCCTCAGGAGAGGAAATGCATACATACATTCTTTCCTGACCGAAGCGTTTGGACATTCCTTCCAGAAGCTCTATATTGCTCTGCTTGGAAAAATTCAGAGCAACTCTGGCACAGCCTGCATAAATCAATTTTTTTACATCTTCCGTCCGGTTGATATTGCCTGCTGCCATAACCGGTATTTCTGAGGCCGCACAGATCTCGCGGATTCTGGAAATGGCTTTTTCATGTTCCTCGTCCCCTGATGAAAAGTCAAAAACAAGAAGTTCATCTGCGCCATTACCACTGTAAAAGCCTGCCAGCGCTTCTACATCTCCGTTTCCAAAAAGATTTCTCTGACCGAATCCTGTTACCGCCCTGCCGGATTCCAGATAAAGGCAGGGGATCAATCGCTTATTTATCATAGGTTTTCTCCTTTTATCAGGTATTTGCAATAGGGACTGTCAATCCCGTAAATTCAGATCTGTTTTCAGTCCCTCCAGATAGGGAACAAAAAATCCGCTCTGTTTTGGAAGGTAAAACTGCTGTTCCAGTTCCTCTCTTCGGAAGCTTTTTCTGCCGCCCTGTTCCATTCTCTCCCAGAATATGAGAAGCTGACGTAAAGGAAGGTAATAAAAAGCATCCTCTCTGCTGAAAAAGAGCAAAAAGAATGCCACTCCTCCCTGCTCTTCAAACGATTTCATAAAGGCTACCTGATGTGAATGAATGTTGCTTAAAGGAAACGTATCTGTACTGCATTCCTTTGCGTCAAAGCATACAGGGATCCCCTGCACAGCGCCAATATAATCTACGGTACTGCGCTGTTCAAAATACGCCAGAGTAATCTGATGATGATCTTTATCCATGCGGACAGGTGTAATAGGAGTGGGGATCTTCTGTATCAGTGCCAGTTTTTTTTCTGCATATTGTTCATTTGTACGATTGACAAGTTCCTCCAGGGTAGAGCCCCGGAGGCCTCTGCTGACCCATGCCATAGACTGCTCCTTATTTCAGGATTTTAATGGATGGGAAATAACGGATCATTGCTTTTCCCACAATCTGGTCAAAGGTAACAAAAGTATTATCCCAGAATCTGGAATCTCTTGAATTTTCCCGGTTGTCTCCAAGCATAAAGTAAGAGTTCTCAGGAACTTTATATGGTCCGTAATCTCCGGTAGGCACTTCAGGGACAAAACTGTCATCCAGAGGCTCCTGTGATCCGTCAATATAAACTTTTCCGTCCCGGATCTCCACTGTTTCTCCCGGAAGCCCGATCAGACGCTTGATAAACAGCTGACTTTCATCATCCGGATATTTAAAAATAACAATATCAAAACGCTCCGGATCTTTTACTTTTTTGGAAATATGGTTTCCGAAAAGATCCACGTTCAGTCCATACGCAAGACGGAATCCAAATACGCGGTCTCCAGTCATAATGGTATTTTCCATGGACTCAGAAGGAATTTTTGCATTAATAAGAATAAAATTGTTGACAAAAAGTACCACAACCACTACGATTATGATCATTTTTACATAATCCCAGATTTCATTCCAGATTTTCATGATAACTCTCCTCTAAATGTTCTTCTTTTATAATGTGATCAAAAAGTTCCGGCAGCTCCGCATGAAAGGTTCTTTCTGAAACCTCGCAAAGACATCCCTCCAGCTGTGGGAAAGTAAGGCTGAATGCATGAAGAAGCTGATGATTCAGACCATAGCGCTCCCGACATTTTTTATTAAACACTCTGTCTCCGTACTTGGCATCTCCCATAAGCGGATATCCCTCAGAGGCAAGATGCGCTCGGATCTGATGAGTTCTTCCTGTCACCAGCCGCACCTTCAGAAGCGTTGCTTTTCCATTGTTTCCTAAAGGTGTGTACACGGTTTCTACAGGCTGGGCGTCCTGAACTTTATTTTTATATACAGTGACTTTATTATATCGGGAGTCCTTTTTTAAATATCCCCGGATATGCGTCTGTTCTTTTAATACCCCTTTTACAACACAAAGATAATCCTTATGGATCGTTCTGTCATGAAACAGCTCTGAAAGAGCCTGCAGTCCTGCCAGACTTTTTCCTGCTGCCACAAGTCCGCTGGTATTTTTGTCCAGGCGGTTGCACACAGAAGGCCTGAAAGTAACCAGCTCTTCTTCTGTCACAGCGCCGGTATCTAAAAGATAGCCTGTCACATACTCCACAAGAGAAGGTTCCTTTGTTTCATCCGGCTGAGAAAGCATTCCTGACGGCTTATTGATAAGAAGGATATCACTGTTTTCATAAACAACAGACAGTTCTGTATTTGCCCTGGGCGCGGATTCCTTTCCACTGAACTTCAGATAGGTTTCGTCACTTAAAAAAAGTCTGATCTTATCTCCCTGGTTCAGCTTCTCATTTCCTGTTGCCTTTTTTCCGTTCAGGGTAATATTTTTTTTTCGGAGCATTTTGTATACAAAGCTTTTGGGTGCCTCTCTTAAAAGCTTTGCAAGATATTTGTCAAAACGCTGCCCCGCTTCGTTTCCGTTGATCATAAACTGCTTCATAGGCCACCTACAGACAAATTGCCAGAATGGTATGACGGATCAGTTCATTTCTGGAAAGCTCCGGATAGCGCTCGTCCGGTCGGAATTTGATTCCCTCCTCCAGAGAGTCTTTATGCTCATTCATGGAATCCAGACGCTCCAAAAATGGTTTGAGATCTTTGAATATTTTTACATTTGCCCGGTATCCGTTGCCTTTCAGGATTTTCTGGGCTTCTGTTTCCATAAAGGCTGTGTCGATTTTGGGATCGCTACTGTATCCGACTACCAGATTACCGCAAATGGCAAAGGCATCAATAAACGCGCTTTTTTCATAAAAAGTCATATACATTTCGTAGGACATGACCAGGCTTCCACAATGCTTCTGAATCTGGCTGTAGATTTCCGGATCCATGGACGGGCAACGGAACAGCATAATAAGATTTACCAGCATTTTGCAGGCAGGAAGGCAGCCTACAACAGCAACCACTGTCCAGATAGTCAGTCTTGTTTTAAAATAAATCATTGCCGTAAAAAAGATCAGAAGCGGCACTGCAAACAGAATCGCCGTGATCAGGAATTTTCGTTTCTTCTCTGCTGCAATGTAACCGAATTCGCCCTTTTTGGCATGTTTCCCGGCATTTTTTTTGCTCATGAGATCCTCCTTTTTTCTATCTGTTTTTTTTCTTATGAGTATTACGGATTGTTTTTTTTACAGATTTTTTTGCAGGATTTTTTCCTGTTGCTCCCTGTGTTTTTCCTTTTTTATTGCTGCTGAAGCCCTTTTCTTTGAAGCCTTCTTTTCTGCTGCTGACAAGATTTTTCTCTCCCAGGCTTCCTTTTCTGCCTGTCCTTACCCCGTCATTGTTTTTGCGCTCCGGACGGATCAGGCATTTCGGTCCGAATCCTACAAGATCCATTCGGTCTGCCATTTTCAGGCCTTCCAGTACCAATGAACGGTTGGCCGGATTTTTATACTGCATCAGAGCTCTCTGAATGGCTTTTTCATGAGGATTTTTCGGAACATAGACCTTTTCCTTTGTAAGAGGATGGATTCCCGTATAATACATACAGGTGGAAAGAGTAGACGGCGTAGGATAAAAATCCTGCACCTGCTCCGGTGTAAATCCCAGATCTCTTACATATTCCGCAAGCTTCACAGCTTCTTTCATGGTACATCCCGGATGAGAGGACATAAAATACGGTACTGCATACTGCTTCTGTCCTGTTTTTCTGTTTTCATTTTCATATGCTTTCAGAAAATCCTGATAAACCTTATGGGAAGGCTTTCCCATATAATGAAGCACCTGGTCAGACACATGCTCCGGCGCTACCCGAAGCTGCCCGCTGATGTGATGACGGACCAGCTCCTGAAGAAATGCAGGATTTTTGTCTGCCATTACATAGTCAAACCGTACTCCGGAACGGATAAATACTTTTTTAACCTTTGGAATCTTCCGAAGCTTTCTAAGAAGCGCAACATAATCGCTGTGATCTGCAGTAAGATTTTTGCAGGGTGTGGGAAAAAGGCATTGTCGGTTCTGGCATACGCCTTTTGTCAGCTGCTTCTGACAGGAAGGCTGTCGAAAATCTGCAGTAGGACCTCCTACATCATGGATGTACCCCTTAAAAGCAGGATCCTCTGTCATTTTTTCTGCTTCTTTCAAAATAGACTCATGGCTTCTTGTCTGAAGGATCCTCCCCTGGTGAAAGGTAAGAGCACAGAAGCTACAGCCGCCAAAGCACCCACGGTTACTGGTAAGGCTGAACCGGATCTCATCCAGAGCCGGAATCCCGCCCTGACTGTCGTACATGGGATGCCAGGTTCCTGCATAGGGAAGAGCATACACGTCATCCATTTCCTGCGTACTAAGAGGAAGAGCAGGCGGATTCTGGATTACATATCCCCGTGTACCGTAATCCTCGATCAAAGGTTTTGCTGTAAAGGGATCTGTATTTCTGTACTGAACGGCAAAACTGTCCGCATAGGCTGCTTTACTGTCCCTGACCTGCTCAAAAGACGGAAGAACTATGGGATCATAAGCAGTGTCACAGGTTTTGCTTTTGTAAACAGTTCCTGGTATGTAGGTGATCTCTTCCACCGGGATGCCACTGTTCAGCGCATCTGCAATTTCAATAATAGAATGTTCTCCCATTCCGTAAGAAATCAGATCTGCACCGGAATCAAGAAGCACACTTCTTCTTACCCGATCCTCCCAGTAATCATAATGGGCCAGACGCCTTAAACTTGCCTCGATCCCGCCCAGAATGATCGGCGTATGCTTATAAGTCTGACGGATCAGGTTACTGTAAACCACTGTAGGCATATCCGGTCTTAAACCCATTGTGCCTCCGGGAGAATATGAATCTTTCTGACGATGTTTTTTTGACACTGTGTAATGATTCACCATGGAATCCATATTTCCGGCGGTCACAAGAAAACCCAGGCGAGGTTCCCCGAACACCTGGATACTTTCTTTTTTCCGCCAGTCAGGCTGAGGAATGATTCCAACCCGGTATCCATGGCTTTCCAGAAGCCTGCTGATAATGGCGCTGCCAAAAGAAGAATGGTCTACATAGGCATCGCCTGTCAGATAGACAAAATCCACCTGTTCCCATCCCCGGTCTTTCATTTCCTGTGCTGTTACTGGTAAAAATTCATGCATGTATCTTGCTCCTAATTTGCTACTGACTGGGCACGATAGCCCTCTGCGATAATATCAAGCTGTCTGTGGAATCGTTCAAGCTGCTGAAGATCCTTGGTCTTAAATACTCTCAGGAATTCATCCTGAATCTTTTCCACCTCACGTTTGTTGGAAATCTTATAAAGATTCTCAATACTTAAAAGAATATCCTTTACAAGATTGGACTGCATCCTGGAAGAGTTCTGAGCATCCATGATCTCATTTCGCACAGAAGACATTTCCTGATCCAGCGCGATAATAGCGTCTGCCGCCTTGCTGAGGCGCTCTGCAACATGCATAGGCATTTCTCCTTTGTATTTATACTGAAGAGAATGCTCGATGGTTGCCCAGAAATTCATTGCCATGGTACGAATCTGGATTTCTGCCTGGATAGTTTTTGGTCCTTCAATGGTTTCCACCGTATAATAAATAATCAGATGATAGCTGCGGTAACCGCTCTGCTTAATATGTTTCAGATAGTTTTTTTCACTTTTTATCCGCATGTCACTGCGCTTCTGGATCAGAGCCGCCACTGTATCAATGTCCTCTTCAAACTGACAGATGATACGGATCCCTGCGATGTCCTCCACTTCCTCTTCCATCCGTTCCATAGGGATATGCTTGCGCTGCATTTTTTCCAGAATGCTGGTAACACTTTTTACACGCCCTCTGACCTGCTCAATAGGCGAGTAAAGATCGTTTTTTTTATGCTCCTCTATCATATGCTCAAACTTCACAGTCAGCTCTCTGACAGCAAGCTGATAAGGGCATAAAATACTTCTCCATAACTGTATTTCCATATAAATCACTCCTTGCAGGAAAATACCGGAGTATCCTTTGATACTCCTGCCTATTATAGCATACTTTTAAAAGATTATGTAATTTAATATGTATAGTTTCTGATTTTTTTCTCAAAAATTTTCAGAAGCCAGTAGGGATTTACACTCATCTCTTTCTGAAATGGAACTTCGATGTAAATCCCCAGATGAAGATGTACAGGAAACCTGCCTCTGGTACCCTCCGGTCCATATCCGGTATTTCCCATGTACCCCAGAACATCTCCGGCTGCAACCATCTGGCCTTTCTCGATACCGCTTTCATATCCGGAAAGATGTGCATAATAAAAATATCCGCCATGAGGAGAACGGATACCGATCCGATAGCCTCCCAGAGGAAGCCAGCCTTTTTGTTCCACAATGCCACTGGTCATACTGATAACAGGATAATAGCCGGACTTCGTGACTTTTCCAAACAGGTCTGTTCCTTCGTGGGTTCGCTGTCCTCCATATTCCCTTTTTGCCAGCCAGGTATTTTCAAAAGCAATTTCCGAAGAAGCAACCGGAAAATATCGCACATCCTCCCACACTGCCCGGTAAGCGTTCACAAGAAGCTGAAATTCCTCAGGTTTGTATTTTCTGTAAAGCTCCCGATTCCCGGAAATTTCCTCAGGGTAAAATCCTCCCTCCGCCATAGAAGCAGCCAGTAACGGAATCCAGTCCCCAGTGTTATCGGAAATCTTATGAAGCTGTTTATAAAGGTTACCAGACAGTTTTTGCTCTCGAAATTCTTCGCTTTTCAGTACATCTCCGGATAAAACCGACACTCGGCTTCGATCCCGTATCACACCTTCCAGATCTGTAAGAAACAGGAGATAAAAAAATGCGATCATTATCAGAAATAGCTTTTTTCTTTTCATAAAGCCTCCACTTTAAATTCACAGTTTAAGGTATGCAGAGGAGAAACAAAAATTGCCGCTGCAGAAGTTCTCCCTCCACAGCGGCGCTTATATACCGTATTATCTTTTACTCCACAGATTCATCATTTTCTCCGAATGCTTCCATGCAAAACACCACCAGGTGTACTCCGGATAAAATTCTTTACACAGAACGGTAATTTTTACTTTTTTTATTTTTTCAGGGATTCCAGAACTTTTACAAGATATTTCCATACGCGCTCTGTGGAAGCAATATCAAGAACTTCCTCAGAGGTATGAATATCTTTCATGTTCGGTCCCAGGGAAACACAGTCCAGTCCTTCAATTTTTTTGTAGAACAGACCGCACTCAAGTCCTGCATGGATTGCCACAACATTTGGTTTTTCCCCGTACATTTCCTCATAAACTTCAACCATACGATCTCTCAGCGGAGAATCTTTCCGGTATTCCCATGCCGGATAAGCTCCCTGAACCGTGTAATCTCCTCCAAGAAATTCTGTCAGATAGCAGATCTTATCAGAAAGAGCTGCTCCTGCTGCCTCCACAGAGCTTCTGACACTGGAGGTTCCCAGAAATTCATTTTCTCCAGTCTTCACGATTCCAATATTGGTAGAAGTTTCCACAAGACCTTCAATACTTCCGCTCATTTTCTGGATGCCAAAAGGAACCTCCATCAGGAAAAACAGAACTTTTTCTCTGCTTGTAGGATGAAGAACTTTTGCAGATGCAGCACCCAGATCTGTAATTTCAATTGTGATGCCCTCGTCTGTTCCTGCATACTCCTCGCGGAATCCCTTCTGGACTTTTTCCGCACATGCCTTTACTGCATTTACGTCCTCAACAAGAAGTTCTGCATCCGCTTCTCTTGTAATGGCATTGTCTTTCTGTCCGCCTGCCAGAGAAATGATCTCATAAGCTGCTTCTTTCTGAAGTGTGTAAAGAAATCTTCCCATCAGAACATTGGCATTGGCACGTTTTTTGTCAATTTCTGCTCCTGAGTGACCTCCCATAAGACCTGTGATCTTTACTGCCACCTTCTGTCCTTCTGTCTCAACTCTCTGTACCGGAATTGTACTGATACCGGAAAGCCCGCCTGCACAGCTGATCCACAGACTTCCCTCAGCCTCGGAATCCAGGTTGATCAGTCTTTTTCCTTTTAAGAGACTGCAGTCAAAGCCTTCCGCTCCAAGAAGACCAATCTCCTCATCAACAGTGATCAGAACCTCCAGAGCAGGATGAGCAAGCTCTGTACTTTCCAGAAGAGCAAGTCCGTAGGCGACAGCAATACCATTGTCACCGCCTAAAGTTGTTCCGTTTGCAGTCACATATCCGTCCTTTACAGAAATGTTTAAAGGATCTTTCGTAAAATCGTGATCCACATCCGGTCTCTTTTCACATACCATGTCCATATGTCCCTGAAGAATCACTGCAGGCGCATCCTCATAGCCTTCTGTTGCAGGTTTGTAGATCACAACATTATTCATCTCGTCCTGAACATATTCAAGTCCGTGTTCTTTTGCAAAGCCTACCAGATAATCGCTGATCTGCTTTGTGTTTCCGGAACCATGAGGAATCTTGCAAAGCTCCTCAAAGTAATAAAATACCCGTTTTGGTTCACAGTTTTCCAATGCTCTCATGTTCTGTTCCTCCATTTCATGTGATTATGAAAATTCTTCATATTTATTTAATACAAACCATATATTAAAGAAAAAACGATGGTTGTATATGAAGCGAATTTTTTATACAGCAGGAGCTCTCCTGCTGCTTCTGTTTTTGCTGCGTTTTCCAAAAGAAGCATTAAGCGCCTCAAGAGACGGTATGGAACTGTGGCTGAACACGCTGCTTCCTACGCTTCTGCCTTTTATCATCCTTACCGGAATTCTCATTCATACAGGAATCACCGAAAAGCTCCTGAAACCCCTAACTCCTGTATGGAGCCATATATTCGGCATTTCTTCGTCAGGAGCTTACGCCCTGCTTCTGGGACTTCTGTGCGGTTATCCCATGGGTGCCAAAATCACCTCAGATCTGTATGGCTGCGGCAAAATCAGCCACAGAGAAGCAGAATATCTTCTCACCTTTACCAATCATGCCAGTCCTGTTTTTATTTATACATATCTGATGCATATCTGTCTTAATGACAGATTTCATCCCTGGCTTATATATGGACCATTGCTTTTATCCAGCTTCCTTACTATGATGATCTTTCGTTTTTTTGTTTACAGAAACCATACAAAAAGCCCTGACAGTTTTTCTGATGAAAAAAATAAGGAGCCATCCGCGCCCGGTGTAACCGGAACTCTGCTGGATGCCTCCATTATGAATGGTTTTGAAACAATCACCCGTCTGGGCGGTTATATTCTCCTGTTTTCTATCCTGTCTGCCTTTGTCAGACATTACTGGAACGCAGGGAAAATGGCAGAATATCTGTTTCTGGGTACCCTGGAACTTACAACCGGACTTCATCAGCTTGCAAAATCAGGTTATTCTCCTGTTATCAGATATCTCTGCTCCATGCCCATGGCTGCTTTTGGCGGAGTCTGTATTCTCGCACAGACGAAAAGCCTTCTTCATGAAGATCTTTCTGTGCTGCCATATATTTCTGCAAAATGCCTCAACGCAGCAATTACTGCTATCTGTTCCTTAGTTTTCATCAAGGTCATCTAACAGCTCGTCATCCTCCGGAATCGGTTCACTGTCGTGATAGGTTCCGGTGATCGCAGCTGCCTGTGCAGTCTGAGGAGCAAGTTCCTGACGGTTCTGATTCACAACATCCAGACAGGTCTGAAGGGCTTCGATAAAACTCTTGTATTTACCGCCGGCGTCCTCAAATGTCTGATTCAGAACAGAGCCGATGCTTGCCATCATATCGTCGGTATAAGTAATCGCACTGAGACGAATACTGTTTGCATCCTGTGTGGCGGAATCAAGGATTTCCTGAGCCTGCTTATTGGCTGCATTAATTGTATCATTTGCCTGTGCATAGGCCTTCTGCATGATCTCATGCTGAGTGACAAGCTCCTGAGCCTTGGCCTGAGCATCTGCAATGATCGCATCTGCCTTAGCCTGAGCATCCTCCAGAATCGCATCCTTGTTGCTGATGATCTTCTGGTAACGTCTGATCTCATCCGGAGTTTTCAGACGAAGTTCTTTTATCAGCTCATCAATTTCGTCTCTGTTTACAATAATCTTTGTATTAGACAAAGGCTGGTATTTACAACTGTCTATAAATTCCTCAATATCATTAATAATCTGTTCAATTCTGCTGCTCATTGTACATTCTCCTTATTTCTCTTCATTTTGTTCCTGCATCTTGGAATGCAGGGCCTGAATAATCTCAGGCGGTGCGAAATTAGACAAATCACCGCCAAAGCGGGCAACCTCTTTCATGATCGTAGAGCTGACATATGCATATTCCAGACTGGTGGTCAGGAACACGGTATCTACATCCGGTGCCAGAACGCGGTTTGTCTGTGCCATCTGCAACTCATATTCAAAGTCTGTAACTGCACGAAGTCCGCGCACAATAACCTGGGCTTCATTCTCTTTTGCAAAATTAACAGAAAGCCCATTAAATGGCTTTATAATAACATTCGGGATGTCCTTTGTTGCCTTTTCTAATATATTAACACGTTCTTCCACAGAAAACAACGGACTTTTTGCAGAATTATGCAAAACTCCCACTACTACTCTGTCAAAAGAAACGCTGGCCCTGCGGATCACATCTAAATGACCGTAGGTGGCCGGATCAAAGCTTCCCGGATAAACTGCTGTTACCATGTATGTTCTCACTTTCTTCTGTACAGAAAAACATGCTTGTTTGTCTTATATTCTTTTGAGCGGCTGATCTGATAACCGATTTCTTCCGCATAGGAAAAATCTGTATGAAGATCTGCCTCGACTATAATCAGCGTATGTTCATCTGCCAGTGTACTTTCCGCCAGATATTCCAGAACCTGACGTTCCAGGTCTTTTTCGTAAGGCGGATCCATAAAAATGCAGTCAAACGTCTGGCGCCCCTCCAGGGAACGCAGTGCCTGTAATGCATCCATGGCTAACAGTTTACCATTTTCCGCAAGTTTTGTAAATGTCAGATTTTCTCTGATACATGAGCAGGCTTTGGGATTTTTTTCTACAAAAACAGCAGATGCAGCACCTCTGCTTAACGCCTCGATACCAATCGCACCACTTCCGCTAAAAAGATCCAGAAAAGAGCAGTCCGGTATTTCCGGCTGAAGTATATTAAATAAAGTTTCTTTTATACGGTCCGTGGTGGGCCGTGTATCTGAACCCGGCAGTGTCTTCAGAGGAAGACGGCGGGCTTTTCCTGCAATTACTCTCATTTAAGATTAAGTCTCCAATCCAGATCCCCGCGAGCAAGTCCGAGGATCAGAAGTTCTGCTGTAGCTATATTGGTAGCTACAGGTATATTATACTGGTCACAGCGCATGGTAATGGCTGCGATATCCGGCTCCTTGGGATCAAGCATTGCCGGATTGTAGAACAGGATCACCATGTCAAGATCCTGGCGCTCGATCATTTCCATAAACTGTTTGTCACCGCCTATGCTCCCTGCAAGAAATTTATGCACATGCAGGTTTGTGGCCTCCTCGATCCTTCTTCCGGTGGTTCCCGTAGCATAAACTTCATGCTTAGCGAGAATATTCTTATAAGCGATACAAAAATCTTCAATAAGTACTTTTTTACTGTTGTGTGCAATGATTCCTAAATTCATTGATCATCTCTCCATTCTCACCAATACATTTTATAGTTTCTTTATTTTGTCCCTTACACATTCTTTATTTCCCTTGATATTATAACAAATGTCCAAAAAAAACGCAATTAAATCTTATAGAATATACAAAATTCACAGAAAATTAATAATTTCAAGATTCTGGAAACAAAGACAGTATATTCTAGTGTATTATTCCGCAAATTTCACATACTACCAGTGTAACATCCAAATAACAAAAACAACCAAGGAGGAAATGAATCATGTCAAACACAAATTCTTCTAACAAAGCAACTGTACCGGAAGCAAAAGGTGCTCTTAACCGTTTTAAATTTGAGGTTGCCAATGAGCTTGGAGTACCGCTTACTGATGGTTACAACGGAAACCTGACATCCAAACAGAACGGATCTGTAGGCGGCGAAATGGTCCGTAAAATGATCGCTGAACAGGAACGCCAGATGTCCGGCAGCGCTCAGAACAGCCAGTTCTAATAAAACGACCAGAAGAAAAGCTCAGGTGACAAAACTGTCTCCTGAGCTTTTTTCTGTTTCTTATAAACCAAGGAAGCCTGTAATGTCGCCGTTAATGACATAATGTGCTCCATTGTCTTCCGGCTTAATGTATACTTTCAGGTCTTTCAGATCTGATTCTTTTTTGCCCATCTCGTCAGTCCAAATCTTTTTAACGCTTTCCACTATATCCTTTGTATATACCTCTTTACCCCAGAACTGTACATATACTTCCGTATTTACTGCTGCTGTTTTTTTCGCCGCAGTTCTTTTTACAGGCGTTTTTTTCACAGCAGGTTTCTTTTCCGTAGTTTTCTTTGCAGCTGTTGTCTTTCTGACAGTTGTTTTTTCTGTAGTTTTTTTAACTGCAGCTGCATCCGTTTTTTCCAGTTCTGCAGCAATATTTGCAGGAGCCTCTTTTTCCATAGCTGTTTTTGCAGTTGTTGTCTTAGGTTCTGCTTTCTTTGTTGTTTTTGTAGCCATAATAGCCTCCTTACAAGGTGAAATAAAATTATTACGGTACTAGAATACTACGTTTTTTGTTTTTTTGCAACAATTTATTTCGCTAAAGTCCTGATATTGCAGATTGTATCTTCTAAAGTCCAAAATTTTCCGGTCCGTCTTTTCTGCAGGAATCAAGCTGTTCTTTAAGAAGGCGATCCTGTTCCAGAGAAAGATCAGGATCGAGAGCAAGTATCTGTGCGGCAGCTTCGCTGGCAGTCTGCAGAATATTCGCATCATTATAGATATCTCCGATACGAAATTCCATCAGACCGCTCTGACGGATACCGAACAGATCTCCAGGACCCCGAAGCTTCAGATCTTCTGCCGCAATATAAAAACCATCGTTTGATTTCCCAAGAATCTCCAGACGCTTGGAAATTGTGCTTTCCTGACTGCCCTGAATAAAAATGCAGTAAGACTGATGTTCTCCGCGCCCTACCCGTCCCCGCAGCTGATGAAGCTGGGCAAGACCAAAGCGCTCGGCATTCTCTATCATCATCACCGTTGCGTTTGGAACATTGACGCCTACCTCCACAACGGTTGTGGAAACAAGTACCTGGATGTTTCCGGCTGCAAATTCCTCCATGATCCTGTTTTTTTCCTTTGGTTTCATTTTTCCATGCAGAAACTCCACGGAAATATCCTCCGGCAAAGCTTCTTTTAATTTTTTTGTATAATCCAGGACATTTTCCGCTTCCATGCCCTCGCTTTCTTCTACCATAGGGCAGATCACATATGCCTGCCTGCCTTCCCTGACCTGACGTTCAATAAAACGATAGGCTTTTGGGCGGTAGGATGTATCTACAACACAGTTTTTTATAGGAAGTCTTCTGGCCGGCAGCTCATCAATCACAGAAATATCCAGATCTCCGTACAGAATGATCGCAAGAGTTCTGGGGATAGGTGTTGCACTCATAACAAGAATATTGGGAGGATTCCCTCTGGTTGCGAGAGCTTCTCTCTGCTTTACCCCAAAACGATGCTGTTCATCTGTGATCACAAGCGCAAGGTTACGGTACTGTACCGCCTCCTGGATCAACGCATGAGTTCCTATGATCACAGACGCCTTTCCCTGCCTGATTTCCTCATAGATCAGTCTTTTTTCCTTTGCCGTATTGGATCCGGTAAGAAGAACAGCCGGAATATCCAGTCCCTGTTCCCGGACAAGTGTCTGAAAAGCTTCAAAATGCTGGCGGGCAAGAACCTCTGTAGGCACCATAAGTGCAGACTGATATCCGTTTTCAAAAGTCAGGATCATGGCAAGGAAGGCAAGGATTGTTTTTCCACTTCCCACATCTCCCTGCACCAGTCTGGACATCAGCGACTGGCCGGAAAGATCCCGTTCGATCTCATGCCAGGTATTCAGCTGAGCCCCGGTAAGCCTGTAAGGAAGATTTTCGATAACCCGCTCTGTTGTCCATGTTTTTTCCATGGGGAACAAATTTACTGCCTCTTCTGTTTTTTCTTTCAGCAACTGAACAGAAAGGATAAAAAACAGAAACTCATCAAACACCAGCCTTTTCCTGGACACCAAAAGCTCATCCATATTTTTCGGGAAATGAATGGTGCGAAGCGCATAATTAATATCTGAAAGCTGGTATTTTTGCCTGATTTCTTCCGGGAGATATTCGCTTTTCAAAGACTGCTGTTTCAGAAGCTGATGAAGCAGCTTCACCACTGTCTTATTGGAAAGTCCTGCTGTAAGTCCATAAACCGGCTGAAGGCTGTGCAGTATCTCCTCGTAGGCAGCAGGGGTAAAAATTTCAGGATGTTCCATCTGAAGCTTACCCTGTCGTCTGATCACCCTTCCCCTGAATACAAAAACACTTCCCTTTTTCAGCGTATTTTTCAAATAGGATGCATTAAACCAGGTAACAGGAAGTCGTCCGCTGCTGTCGCACACCGTAACGGAAATTACCTGTTTTCCCCTTACCGGATTTACATAAACGCCGGAACATACTGCAGCGGAGACGGCTTTTACCGTCCCCTCCTTAAGATCTGCAATATCTGCCGGCGTTTCATACTCGTCATAATTCCGGGGATAATACCGGAGAAGAGATTCCGTATCAGAAATGCCTATTTTCTGAAACAGCTTCTCCGTTTTTTCTCCCACACCTTTCAGAGTTCTTAAACTTTCTCCCATTTTACTCTACAGAAATAATGTAATAATAAATTGGCTGTCCGCCTCTGTTAAGCTCTACTTCACAGTCAGGATAAAGCTCTTCCACGGCAGCGGCAAGTTCCTCTGCCTTTTCCTCAGAAGCATCTTCTCCGTAATAAATACTGATCACTTCCGCATCTTCTGTCATCATGGCAGAGATGGTATCCTGAGCAACCTGTTCCTTATCTTTTCCTACAGCGAGAATTCCTCTGTCTCCGATTCCCATGATGTCTCCCTCATGGATCTCTTTATCATCAAGACGAGTATCCCGAACTGCATAGGTAATCTGACCGGTCTGAACCTTGGAGATTGCCTCTTCCATTTCCTGCGCGTTTTCTTCTGCTGATTTTTCCGGAACAAAGCTGATCATGGCAGTGATTCCCTGAGGAACCGTCTTTGTTGGAACAACGATGATCTTTTTATCCTTAGTCAGGTCACGGGCCTGATTTGCAGCAAGGATAATATTTTTAT